>Ga0160180_110525_pt1 | contig 37690 bp, 31 predicted proteins | sample met4sta_3_FD_108559 | JGI IMG/M metagenome (GOLD analysis project Ga0160180, IMG submission 108559) | Synthetic bacterial communities of pure cultures from sediment of Lake Washington, USA, under low oxygen conditions - MT... | ecosystem: Engineered > Modeled > Simulated communities (microbial......
AAAAAAGCCCCAAAAGGTACGAAAAACAAGGAAAAGCAGTAGCGTCCGTAGCGACTAAAGTTCCGGTTACTCCCGTTACTTCTAAACACATGAAACACCAGTCGTTCACACGGCTGGTGTTTTTTAGTTTTATCGTTAGACCGTGTACATGGGCTTACCGTCATTGAGCCGCAACCAGCCTTTGACTATGCGATAAATAATCCAGATGCCGTCAGCGACAAGCACAAACCACCCGATAATGAATACCACCGTGATTGTCCCCAGCACACCCCAAAGCACTCCGAACCAGAAAGTTCTAATTTGCCAACGAAAATGGCTCTCCAGAAATGTTCCGGCCACGTCATCCTTTTTGACATAGTTCATCACGATTGCAATGATGGCTGTGATACCGACAAAATAAGACGCGGCGTAGAGTGCGTAAATAACCGTGGTAAGGGTTATTGCTGATTTTTCGTTTTCTGTGGTGGCTATGTTTTTCATTGATGTTTCCACTTTTGTACAATTGTTATTTGCTGCATCTTACCTACGCTTCGGAGTGGGGGCAAAAAATATGTCAAGCCTCGTATTGTGCTGGTTCCCAATCTCCAGCTTGGGAACCCAGAAGGCGAAGTTAGAGCTTCCAAACCGAATTCCCAAGCTTGAGCTTGGGAATTCGCGAATAAGCATTATCGCTCCCATTATTTGGATTTTGACAGTTATCCATAAACGCCTCTTATCTCCTCTTGTTAAGTAGCAACGAGAAGAATGTAACCAAGTGAATTGAACTAACGAAAACCTGAAATGAAAGAAATAGTTTCCCTGCTGGGTTACAGGGAACAAAGTCACCAAAACCGACCGTCGAAAACGCAACGGACGAAAAATATAAAGCATCTATCATATAGGGCATTTTGGGCATGCCTGGAAAGCAAGTAGAAGGAAGCCCGAAGTTCCCAAATACATTCCAGCCTATGGCGAACAGAAAAACAATCAAAATCCAAATTACGCAATAGATGAGTATGAACAAGACATCTTGAAAGAGCAGTTCTTTGTCATGTACATGGACGTACCGAGACATAGTAAAAATTACTGAACTATAAAACAGTAGAAGAAGAACGCAATAAACAGCAAGCACCCAATCAACTGCAAAGCCTGATTTAAAAAAGAACATTGCCATCCATACCAATAACAAACATCCGAAAATTGAAGGTGCTTTCCATTCACCCGAAATATATCTCCAAATGAATTTTGCCAATGCAGTCGCTATATCGAAAAATTTGGGCATAATGATGATTAACAATTTATTGCCAGGCAAATCTGCCTGATAAGTTGATATTGCCCGGTAATCCGGGAAGTTTTATTTTGATATTACAATTTACAACCTAGTCAAAAAGCTGCGCCGGAATTATACACTTAAAGCCCATAAACCAGAGTTGTTATGGTTTTCCAAATTGGTTATGGTATTTTGTTGCCATTCCCAAACATTCAAACCATCAAAATCCATGCAAACAAATTACCGGCAGTTCGGTTTATTACTGTTATTGCTCATTTCAATAGGCTGTAGCAAGACCATCACTTCGGCACCGGACGTGACTTTCACCACCATCACCGGGCAAAAAATCGCCCTAAAAGATTTGCGTGGCAAACCGGTGATTGTCACGTTCTGGGCGACTGACTGCCCGTCTTGCATCGAGGAAATCCCCGATTTAATCGATCTCTATACCCAGTATCATGCCTCAGGCCTTGAGATGATTGCCGTTGCGATGTATTACGACCCGCCGAATCACGTCGTCGATATGACTAAAGCCAAGCAACTGCCCTACAATGTGGCGCTGGATTTGAATTCGGAACACGCCCAGGCTTTCGGCGGAGTGATGTTTACGCCCAGCACCTTTTTGATTGCCCCGGACGGTTCAGTTGTTAAAAAAGAAATCGGTCTTTTCGACCTGGCAAAAATGAAAACAAATATCGAATCACTACTTAAAGGCTAACCCATGCTCTGGTTAAAAGCGTTACACCTGATATTTATGGTCACCTGGTTCGCCGGTCTGTTTTACCTGCCGCGCCTTTATGTTTATCACGCGATGAGCGCTGACGAGATCAGCAACGAACGCTTTAAGGTGATGGAGCGTAAACTGTTCTTCGGCATTATGACGCCGGGCATGATTGCAACCTTGCTGTTCGGCATCTGGATGTTGGTTGCTTACGACTGGGCTGTTTATGCTAATGCTGGTTGGCTGCACGCAAAACTGGCGCTGCTGGCGCTGACGCTGGTTTACCACTATTTTTGCTATCAGTGGCTGCTTGATTTTAAACATGACCGCAACCGGCGTAGCCATGTGTTTTATCGTTGGATGAATGAGGTGCCGGTTCTGTTTTTGGTCGGTATCGTAATCCTGGCGGTTATTAAGCCTTTTTGATGCGGTAAATACTGTATAAACTATTGCGTCCACATATTAAAGAAAATATGAATCTATCTGACTTTACCCACAGCGCCTATATTGCCGGTCTCTTAGGTGGCTTATTGATCGGTATAGCCGCTGCCCTGTTTGTGTTATTGAATGGCCGAATTGCAGGTATCAGCGGAATTTTAGCGGGCTTGCTTCAAGCCGACAAAGGAGACAAAACCTGGCGGGTGCTGTTTCTGCTCGGCATGGCGGTTTCACCTTTCGTTTATCAAATTGCCTCCGATCTCCCCTCTGTGACAATCGAAGCGGGAACCGCGCAATTGATCATTGCCGGTCTGCTGGTAGGCTTGGGCACCAGCTATGCGTCAGGCTGCACCAGCGGCCATGGCGTTTGCGGCATTTCTCGAGGATCGATACGATCCATTGCCGCAACGCTGACTTTCATGATGGCGGGTTTTATCACCGTCTATCTGACTCGCCACTTGTTGGGGCTTTAATCATGTTGAATTTGAATGCTTTTCTCGTTGGACTGTTGTTTGGCCTGGGCCTGATCATCTCCGGCATGACCGATCCATCGAAGGTCATTGGCTTTCTGGATTTGGCCGGTGCGTGGGACCCGTCTCTCGCGTTCGTCATGGGAGGCGCCATTTTGGTTGGTGCCGGAGCCTTTACTCTCGCTAAAAAACGTCAGCGCAGTTTGTTGGGAGCGCCTATGCAGCTGTCTTCTGCAACCAAGCTGGATTCACGTTTGCTATTAGGCAGTCTGGTTTTTGGCATTGGCTGGGGGATTTCAGGATTTTGCCCTGGGCCTGCTGTGGTAAGTGCAGCCGCAGGGCAACCCAAAGCATGGATATTTGTTGCGTCAATGCTGGCTGGGATGGCTTTGTATAGCGTGATTGAGCAACGCGGGAAGTAATATTCCGATTATTGCCGGTTTTTTTGAATCTCCTCTCCCTAACCCTCTCCAACAGGAGAGGGAATTAAATTCTCAACTCTTCGTGCCTTCGTGGTGAGAAATCACGCTTCTTTATTAATCAAAAAATAAACCACCGGAATCACCAGCAGCGAAAACAAGGTCGAGGCAAAAATTCCAAAGATAAAGCTCCATGCCAGCCCTGAAAAGATCGGATCGAAAATAATCACAAACGCACCGAACATGGCCGCACCGGCAGTCAGAAATATCGGCCGCAAGCGTATCGCACCGGCTTCAATCAGGGCTTCTGTCAGCGTAACTCCGGCACGGGCGCGAATGCGCTCGATAAAATCGATCAAAATAATCGAGTTCCGCACCACGATACCCGCCAACGCAATCATACCGATCATCGCGGTGGCGGTGAAATAAATCGGGTTCGGGTAACCGGCAACAGGCGCAGCAAACAGATTAAGTACCCAGAAACCCGGCATGATGCCGATGACGGTCAACGGAATGGCGATCATCATCACCAGCGGTACGCTCAGCGATCCGGTTTGCCCAACCAGCAAGACATAGATCATCACCAACGCGGCCGCAAAGGCCAAGCCAAGATCGCGAAACACATCGACAGTAATTTTCCATTCGCCCTCGCCCGCCAGTTCGGCGGTATAACCTTCCGGCAAGGGGCGTTCGTCCAGCACATCATTCAAATCGAAAACCGCTTCCACCGGGCTGCGTCCGGCCATACCGGCGATCACATAATTTACCCGTTGCAGGTTCTTGTGAAAAATAGGCTGGTCTTCGCTTTCTATGTTGGCACTGCCTATTTCGCTTAACGGTATCAAATCGCCCTGCCCGGTTTTAACCCGCAATGCCAATAAATCGGCAACGGACGAGCGGAGCGCACGAGGCAGTTGCAGGGTGATTTCCAACGGTTGGCGTTCGCTGTCTACATGCACGATTCCCACGTTCTGGCCTGCGGCAGCGATGCGAAGGGTTTGGGCAACTTGCGCGACGCTGATGCCGGACAACGCGGCTTTCTCCCTATTCAGGTGAAAATGCACCTTGTCATGTTGCGCCTCGGAATAATCATCGACATCAACCACACCTTCGGTTGTTTCCATATCGGCCCGGACGCGCTTGGAAACGGCAACCAAGCTGTCAATACTGGCTTCAGGCGGGCCGTAGACTTCGGCAACAAGATCGGAAAGCACCGGCGGTCCCGGCGGGATTTCTGTGATTTTAAGGTTTGCGCCGTATTGTTTACCGAGCCGTTCTATTTCGGGCCGAATACGCAAGGCGATTTCGTGCGATTGCTGCTCCCGCCGGTCTTTAGCTAATAAATTGATCCTGACTTCGCCGACATAACCGCCGCTGCGTAAATAATAATGGCGAACCATGCCGTTAAAGTCCATCGGCGCGGCAAGGCCGGTATAGGTTTGATAATCGGTGACTTCGTTGACTGTGGCAAGATAACTACCCAGAGCGCGCGCGACTTCGTCGGTTTGCTCAAGCGTCGAGCCGCGCGGCATATCGATCATGATTTGCAGTTCGTTTTTATTGTCGAACGGCAATAATTTGAGCGGAACGGCGCGGGTGATGGCCAGCAGCGTTGAGCCGATAAAGGCTATCAGCACAATCAGCAAGAACAACTTTGCGCGTTTTGAAGTCTCCAGCAGCGGGCCGAGTGCTGCACGATAAGTCCGATAGATAAACGTCTGTTTGAGCTCCAACGGCGCTTCATCGCTATGCTTGTGATATTCGCTTTGCAGCAGTTTGAAACTCGCCCACGGCGTCACGGTAAAAGCGACGATCAACGAAACAATCATCGCTATCGGCACGTTAAACGCCATCGGCGCCATATACGGCCCCATCATGCCGGTGATAAAAAACATCGGCAGGAACGACACGATCACGGTGAAAGTCGCCAGGATAGTCGGCGGCCTGACTTCATCGACTGCCGTCAACAGCGCTTGCAGCGGCGATTCTTTGCGCAATTTATAGTGGCGGTGGATATTTTCGACATCGACGATCGGGTCGTCCACCAGCAAACCCAACGACAGGATCAACGCAAACAAGGTGACGCGGTTGATCGTGTAACCAGAGATATAGTCCAGCAATAGGGTCAGCGCCAAGGTCATCGGCACGGCGATCGAAACGATAAACGACTCTTTCAGCCCCAGCGAAAAGGCCAGAAGCACTACGATAATCACGATCGCAAAACTCAAATGCTTAACCAGTTCGTTGACTTTGTGGTTGGCGGTTTCGCCGTAATCGCGGCTAATGCTTAGCAAAATATCTTCGGGGATCAGCGTGCCGTGCAGCTTCTCCGCGGTGGCGATCACGGCTTCGGCGACGTTGACCGCATTGCTGCCTTTACGCTTGGCGATGGCAATGGTGACCATCTGGCGCTCTTGCCCGACTTGCGGCTTGTTGCCGGTAGCCTTGCCAACCGTGGGCATCTCATCGACCGCAGGGCCAAAGCCGATGCGGGTGTAATGATCGACATCCGCAGGGCCGTCTTCGATCCGCGCCACATCGCGCAGGTAAACAGGGCGTCCGGCTACGCTTTTGATGACGGTCGCGCCGACTTCGTCCGACGACTCGAAATGCGGCCCGGCTTCCAACAGAATTTCACGGTTGCCGCGTTCGATATTACCGACTTGCAGGTTGACGTTGGCATTAGCCAGCGCTTGGGTAATCTCAAGCAACGTAACGCCATGCGCCACCAGTGCGGCAGGATTGGCATAAATCGATACCCGCCGCTGTTCGCCGCCGACAACCCAGCTTTTACCGACATCGCCGACACTTCTCAGGGAAGTAATCAACTCATCGGCGATACGCCGCAAAGCCATCGAATCGTACAATTCATTCTGCGCGGAAAGCGTCAGCAGCACGATAGGCACGTTGTCGATTTCAACCGGCGACACTTTCCAGTGGGTGACGCCCGGAGGAATCAGGTTCTGATTGGACATCAGCCTGTCCCAGGTTTTGACCAGGCTGTCTTCAAAAGATTGACCAACAAAATAACGCACGGTGACCAGCGCAGCACCAGGTTTGGAGATGGAATACACATATTCCACGCCTTCAAGCTGTTTGAGCAGAACCTCCAGCGGCGTGGCGACCAGTTTTTCGACTTCTTCGCTGGAGGCTCCCGGGTACTCAACCAGCACATCCATCACCGGCACGACAATCTGCGGGTCTTCTTCGCGAGGTGTCAGGATTAGCGCCGCCGCTCCCGCCAACAGCGAAATAATCAGGAATAATATGGAAAGCTGGGAGGTGGTAAAGATTTCGACGATCTTGGTCGTCAATCCACGCTTGGAATTTTGGTTTTGCAGGTCGTCCATTATTGCGCCTGCTGCGGATGAGTGATGACAGTTTCACCGGCGTGCAGACCGGAAATGACTTCAATCCGGTCGCCGAAAGCTTTGCCGGTCCTGATATGGCGCATCAGCTGTCGGCCTTCGGATAAGACCTTGACGACTTCCAGTTGGCCAATATGTTGCACGGCGCCGGCAGGGATTAACAAGGCCTCATGCTGACCGCAGGCTTGTTCCAGCCAACCGAAATGCCCCGGTTGCAAACCATCGATGGCAGGCAGTGCGATTTTGATCAGTTGGGTGCGGGTTTGCGAATCGACTTCGGGACTGATCTCGTCAATTTGCGCACTGGTGGTAAGGCCCAGCGTATCAATGCGCACATTGACGTTCATGCCGATGCTGTAGCGTCCGGCGCAGGTACTCGGCACATCGGCCTCAAGCCTTAAGCCTTGCGGTGTCTGTAAGCTCACCACGGGTACGCCGGGCAGGCCCATGTCGCCGGGTTCTTGATGGCGTTTCACAACAACGCCGTCAAATGGAGCGAGCAACAGCGTATCGGCCAGATGGGACCGGATTTCCGTTACAGCGCTTGCCGCCTGATTTGCACCGGCTTGCGCCTCTTTTGCACTGGCGACTACGGCGTCAAAATTTTCTCGGGTCGCCGCTTCTTTGCTGTACAGGCTGCGGGTGCGCTGTTCGTCTGCTTTGGCGCGATTGGCTTGGGCATTGGCTCCGACGAGCGCGGCTAGAGCTGCATTTTCCCGAGCCTTAACATCCCGTTCATCCAGGCGGGCGATTAAATCGCCTTTTTTGACTTTGTCGCCGGCATGGACCTTGATCTCGATAATCCGGGTCGTCATTTTGGGGGCGATATTGGCAACGGTTCTCGACTTTACCGTGCCGGGCCAGGCGAGAATATCGTCAACCTGCTTTTTTTCGACAATAGCCGTGTTGCTTTGCGGCGTATTTGCATCACCGGGCAATGGGCTATTTCCTGGCGACACTTTGCTGACAAAGCTGCCTTGCATATAAAGCAGCAACAAAATCAAGGCTAAAACGGCAACGGCAATAGTGACGATTTTATTGATATTTTTGGGTTCGGTTTGAGACATAAGATTTCCTTTGTCTTGAAAAATATTTGTCCACGAAAGACACGAAAAGCACGAAAATATTCAAGGAAGAATAGTTGCGAATATAACAAATGATTCATATAAGTATTCAGCGCAAAGCGTAAAAGCCCTCTCCAACGGGAGAGGGTTGGGTGAGGGGAATCTAAAGCAAGGAAAAAATGCTTTTTTTGATCCCCCTCATCCTAACCTTCTCCCGGAGGGAGAAGGGACTGTTCGTCACGCTGAATACATACCGATTCATTTAGTATTTTTCGTGTATTTCGTGCTTTTCGTGGACCAATCGCTGTTTAGGTTTTACTTCCAATCGCCGACCGCTTTTTTCAATGCGGCTTCAGCACTCAAGGCATCGTAATGCGCGGCAATCGTGTTGGAGTGGGCTTTATTCCTGGCTACTTCCGCTTCGATATAACGAGTGACCGTCACTGTTTCCGCCCGTCGTTGTTCATTTACCAGCCTCAATGCTTCGTCGGCAGCGGCCACCGAGGCTTCGGTGACGCGCATACGCGCCAGGGCTTCTTCCAACTTCAGGGAAGCAACTTTCACTTCCTGTTCGATAGCCAGCTTGGTTTTTCGTTCCGTTTCACGGGCTTCGGCAGCTTTTCGTTCCGCAGCACTGACGCGGTTTTTGGTTTCTAACCCGGAAAATAAATCCATTTCGACGCTGACTCCGGCGGTGACATTGTCTTTGCTGCTGGAAAAACCGGGAGACTGGCTGTTTTGGCCATAACTCACATAAGCATCGGCTTTGGGCAAATAAGCGCCCTGCTCGCTTTTTAACTTGGCTTGCGCTATTTCTACCTGAGTGGCGGCCGCTTTAACTTCCGGGCGTTGCGTCATCGCAAGTTCGAGCAAGTTGTTAAACGATGCCGTCATCTTGGGTTCAGGTAATTCCGAAGAGGCGGACGCAACAGTGAATGCGTGATCCGTCGATAGGCCGAGCAAGGTAGCGATGCCGGTTTTGGCCAACTCGATGCCGTTAGCGGCCCTGATTTCGGCTTCCTGCGCTTCAGCCAGTTTCACTTCCAGCGATAAAACGTCGGATTTAAGCACGGTTCCCGACTCATACCTCAGTTTTGATTGCTTTAGCTCGCTGGTGATTGCGGCAATGGAATCCTGGGCGACTTTTTGCGCTTCCTGCGCGGCCAAATAGGCATAATATGAAGCGGTTACGGCTTCAATTAAGGCATTGCGCACGGTTGAGCGTTCAAATTCCGCCGCGTCGATACCCAGCTCCGCCGCTTTACTGTTTTGATAATCCTGGCCGCCACGAAACAGGGACAGTTTGCCTATGATTTCGGGACGAAAGTTTTGCCGATAACCGGGAGTGTTAATGTTATTGATCGAATTGGAATTAAAATCCCTTTGCGACACAATCATCGAAAAGACTTGCGCGGGATTGTTCGAATGATCGTAACCAACCTTGGCGGTCACTTGCGGATAAAATGCGGACAGCGCTACACCTAATTGGGCCTCGGCTTGGCTGATGCGTTCCGAGGCGATTTGCAGGTCGGGATTGTTGGATAACGCGTAATCAATGGCCTGATCCAGCGTAAAAGACTGGTTGATTGATTTTTCCGGTATGGCCGATTTTTGAGGCGCCTGTTCCGCCACTGCCGAACCATTTGATAGCATCAATATCGGTAATAGAGTTAATGCCAATTTGTTTTTTATTGTTTTAAGCATAATCTTCACGTACCTGTTAAGAAATTGGCATTTTTGATTCACCACGAAGGCACGAAGTCCACGAAGGGTTATGTTTTTCTTCGTGGACTTCGTGCCTTCGTGGTGAAAAATATAACAGCGTTTTTGTCGAAAACTTATATAAAACTGTACACCATCAAAATGCGCTACCCGGCTTAAAGCCCAATTTTTTAAGTATGATTGCCATCGGGCAAAACCCCGTAAATGCCGATTGCAGCAAATTTGCGCCGACAAAAGCGGTAAACCATAGCCACAATTCAGAATGATAATGCGCCAATAACAGGCTAATCAAAATAAAACTGCCTGCAACGGCAAAAACTACGCGATCAATAGTCATATTAGTTTCCTTTTAACCGAACTATACCTATTAATTTGAGCATTAACCGTTCATAGAAAGGCTCGCTGATGCCTTTTCGTATTTTACGCATGAAATATTTCTCGAATCCGATTTTAGCCAGATGCACCCATTTACCTTCGGCCGACCAAGTTACATTACGCGGCGGAATTTGCGGTTTGGCCAAAAAAGCCACCCCCGAATCGCCAAAATCAGCCAGACATAACGCATTCAACGTCGCTCTATGGGTCGGCTCTTTGCCGGCCAACTCATCGGCAATATTATGCGCGGTGGCGGTCACCATCAATTCGATCATATAGCCGGTTTTAGGCGCGCCAACCGGTACCGGCGTCGGCTCTATAGGCGGAATGGCAATGCAAACGCCGACGGAATAGATGTTCTTGAAAGTTTTATTACGTTGATGCTCATCCACCAAAACAAAGCCGCGCGGATTAACCAAGCCTTCAACGCCGACATTGCGCACCGCGTCAACACCAGTAAAAGCAGGTAACATCATTGAATGCTTAAAGGGCAATTCATGTTTTTTCTTGTCCTTGCCCTCATCATCGACTTCAGTGACAAACATCATGCCGGGTTCGATTTTGTCGACCTTGGCATTGGTTATCCATTTGACGGTCTTGTCACGTAAGGCGCTTTCCAGCATACCTTTGGTATCGCCGACGCCGCCTAAGCCCAAATGGCCGATATAGGGTTCCGCGGTAACAAAAGTCATCGGCACTTTGTCGCGAATTTTCTTTTTGCGTAACTCCGCTTCAAGAATCATTAAATATTCATACGCAGGACCGTAACAGGACGCCCCCTGAACCGCACCGATAACAATCGGGCCGGGGTCTTCCATGAACTTTTCCCAATCTTTTACAGCAACCGCGGCATGATCGACATGACAAACCGATGAGGTATAACCGTCAGGCCCTAAACCGGGAACTTCATCGAAGGCAAGACGCGGTCCTGTAGCGATAACCAGGAAGTCGTAAGCAACGGCTGAGCCGTCATCCAGCAGCACCTGATTATTAACCGGGTCGACTTTTGCGGCGGCTTTTTGAATGAATTCGATGCCTTTCTTTTTAAAAACCGGGGCTAATTCAATCTTCAACTCTTCAGGCGTTCGCCATTTGGGTGGAACCCAGGGATTTGACGGAACAAAATGAAAAGTCGGGCTATCGGAAATCACGATCACATCGTGATTTTTTCCGACTGTTTCCTTCATTTCGTAAGCCATTGGCACGCCGCCAATGCCTGCACCTAAAATTACAATACGAGCCATGATGTTCTCCTGATTAATAATTATTATTACGTGCCTTGTGTCTTTTAACTAGCCGATGTTAATTGAAAATCTCATTCAAATGAATGGGTATATCTACTGAGTAGTGAAAAAGAAAATCGTCACCCGTAACCGATCGGACAAGTACCGAAAGACTTAACAGTCAATTCGTATATTAGTGATCATTAATAAACAGTAACACAATTTTCTCTTGGCATCCAAGCCTAATTGTTAGAGTAAATCAAACTTAAAGTTTGTATTGTTTCTCTCAATGTAATTTGTTTTAATCGCAGGCTGTATTGGTTTACTTTGTGTTCGATGCCGTTCATCTCAAGTTCTGCTCTACAGAACTGCAACCCATAGGGGAAATTTATGATTTCAGAGGCCGTGGTTGATTTATCGCGCTGGCAGTTTGCAGCAACTTCTCTATACCATTTTCTGTTTGTTCCGTTGACATTGGGCTTGTCGTTTTTACTGGCGATTATGGAATCGACCTATGTCATGACCGGCAAAGAAATTTACAAGGATATGACCCAGTTCTGGGGGAAGTTGTTCGGCATCAATTTCGCGCTGGGCGTCACCACCGGTTTGACCATGGAATTTCAATTCGGCATGAACTGGTCGTATTTCTCGCATTATGTCGGCGATATTTTCGGCGCGCCGCTTGCTATTGAGGGCTTGATGGCGTTTTTCCTGGAATCCACCTTTGTCGGTCTGTTTTTCTTCGGTTGGGACAAGCTGGGTAAAGGACAACATTTGCTGGTGACCTGGCTGGTTGCGTTAGGAACCAACTTATCCGCGTTATGGATTCTGGTAGCCAACGGTTGGATGCAAAACCCGGTCGGAGCGGATTTTAATTACGAAACCATGCGCATGGAAATCTCTAGCTTCGGTGACCTGTTATTCAACCCGGCCGCCCAGGTTAAATTCGTCCATACCGTTGCCGCAGGTTATACCACCGCCTCTGTTTTCGTGTTGGGCATCAGCGCTTATTACATGCTGAAAGGTCGCGATGCAGCCTTTGCACAACGCTCTTATACCATCGCCGCTGGCTTTGGACTGGCTGCGGTACTGTCGGTTATCGTGTTGGGCGATGAAAGCGGCTATACCTCCGGCGAAGTACAAAAAACCAAACTGGCCGCTATCGAGGCCGAATGGCACACCGTAGAGCCGCCCGCCGCATTTACGGCCATCGGCATACCGGACCAGGAAGCCATGGAAACGCATTATGCAATAAAAATTCCCTGGGTATTGGGCTTGATCGGTACGCGTTCTTTCGATGAACCGATTACCGGTTTATCGGAAATTCTGGAAAAAAATCGCTTGCGCATTCGTGACGGCATGAAAGCCTATTCACTGTTGCAAACGTTAAGAGCGGGCAGCAAGGATCCGATTGTCCGCGCCGAGTTTAACCATTATAAGCAGGACCTGGGTTACGGCCTATTGCTTAAACGCTATACCGAAAACGTGGTCGACGCGACCGACCAGCAAATAGAACAGGCCGCGCAATATTCGATACCCAGGGTCGTGCCTTTATTCTGGACCTTCCGTATCATGGTCGCTTGCGGCTTTATCATGCTGGCGATATTCATTTTTGCGGTTATCGCCAGCTCGATTCGCAAATGCAGACAGGACTGGCTGTTGCGTTCCAGCCTTTATATGATGCCCTTGCCCTGGATAGCCTCTGAAATGGGTTGGTTTGTGGCCGAGTTCGGTCGTCAACCATGGACTATTGCGGAGATTTTGCCGACATTCTTAAGCGCATCATCCTTAACCGAACTGGATATATACCTGAGTCTGGCAGGCTATATCGGTTTGTATACGATATTTTTGATTATCGAAATGTTCTTGATGCTCAAGTTTATCAAGTTAGGCCCCAGCAGCCTGCATAAAGGCCGTTACCATTTTGAAATTGCCACAGGAGCATCACTATGATTTTCGATTATGAAACCCTGCGCTTGATCTGGTGGGCCTTATTAGGCGCTTTATTGATCGGCTTCGCCATTACCGACGGCTTTGACCTGGGCGTAGCCGTCTTATTACCCTTTTTAGGCAAAAACGATACAGAGCGCCGCGTGATTATCAATTCCATAGGCGCAACCTGGGAAGGCAATCAGGTTTGGTTTATTACCGCAGGCGGCGCCCTGTTTGCTGCTTGGCCTATCGCTTATTCCGTGGCATTTTCAGGATTTTATTTTGCGTTGTTGCTGACCTTGTTTGCGTTATTTATGCGGCCGATAGGCTTTGATTACCGCAGCAAACTGCCCAGCCCAAAATGGCGCAGCAACTGGGATATTGCGTTGTTTGTCGGCGGATTCGTTCCGGCGTTGATTTTCGGAGTGGCGTTCGGCAACTTATTGCAAGGCGTACCGTTCCACTTCGATAACGATATGCGTATTTTTTATACCGGTTCATTCTGGGCATTATTAAACCCTTTTGCGTTGGCGGCGGGATTGCTTAGCTTATCGATGCTGATTATGCACGGTGCGGTCTATTTACAGCTCAAGACTGAGGGCGACATTAATCGGCGCTGTAAAACAGTGGTCACTGTTTCTGCAATAATAACGCTGGTCATTTTTGCTTTGGCAGGCTTCTGGGTTACCCATATTGACGGTTACCATATCACCACAGAAATCCTCCCTAACGCGCCGTCCAACCCATTGGCAAAAATGGTTTCCAAAGAACCGGGCTTATGGCTGGATAACTATGCGCATTGTCCTGTGTTATGGGTTATTCCCGCGCTGGCTTTTATTGCCGGAGTTGTAACCATCGTGCTATCGAAAATTGACCGTACAGGTCTAGCATTTATAACCAGTTCATTAGTATTAACTTCCGTTATTTTAACGGCGGGCGTATCGATGTTTCCGTTCCTGATACCGTCGAACTCGGCGCTGAGCAGTTCGTTGACCGTATGGGACGCCAGTTCCAGCCTTACCACCTTAAAAATCATGTTCTGGGTGACGGTGATTTTTTTACCCATCGTTGTTGCTTATACCACCTGGGCGTTCCGCGTGATGCGCGGCAAAATCACGCTGGAACACATTCATCAGAACGATCATTCAGCTTATTAGGAGATTGCTATGTGGTATTTCACCTGGATACTTGGATTATTACTGGCCTGCTCATTAGGCATTATCAACGTACTGCGGCTGGAGGCTCAGGAAACATGGGATAGAGAACATATCCCGTTAGATCCGTTAACCCAGTTAATGTCCAAAGACACGATGCTGGGTCGATTACAGGAAAAAGTCGAAAACTCCAAACGCAACGGCTTTCCTTTTTCCATTCTTTTTATCAGCTTAAAGGGTTTTAAAGCCAGGAATACTAATTTACCTGATCATGAAATGGACGCGATATTACGTGGCGTGGCCGATTGTTTTAAGAGCGACATCAGGGCCGGCGTCGATATTGCGGCGAGAATGGGAGAGCAAGACTTCTTGATCGCCCTGCCGGGGTCGCCCTTGAGGAAAGCCGAGCGGCTTGCGGGACAGATTAAAAACGGAATTTCACAGCAAGTTAAAGCGCCCGGCCTGGTTGTTGAAGCGGCTGTTGGGGTGGCTGAATATTCCGCACTCACTGAAAAATCTGCTGCTGCATCGAATGAAGTGGATGAATTGATCAAAATTGCAACGGCAAAGAGCGATTTATAAATCCTCGCTCTTTACATTGCATATATATTCAACACAAGCATGGATGCTACCGCTCTCGTTCCCACATGCTACGTCGCTGCCATTAAGTTAAGAAAAAAGCCCCCTCTCCTGCTGGAGAGGGTTGGGGTGAGGAGACTAAAAAATAAGGCAAAAGCTTTATTTGATGCCCTCATCCTAACCCTCTCCCTGAGGGAGAAGGGGCTGTCTATCCTTAACTTAATGGCAGTGACATGCTACGTAGGAACAAGAGCAAAAAAAACAAAAATGCACGGTGCAAAATTTGTAAAGTGGACCCCAAGATGCTGAGTTCGGGGCGACAACAGGACAAGACCTATTATGCAAAGATGTGGCAAGCTCTGAAGCAGAAAAGGGCTTGCGCGGCGAGATTTGGAACCGACGAAAATCCGGCGAGGTTTTTGCGGAGCTCCTCTCGATTGCAGCCATTTGCGACGACAATGGTCGGGTGCGACGCTATGTCGGGGTGTTTTCCGACATCAGCTACCTCAAAGCGCATGAGGCCGAGCTGAGCCAAGTCGCCTATTACGATGCGCTGACCGGCATTCCTAACCGGCGCTTGCTGGCCGACCGGATGGTTCAGGCCATCGCGCAGGCGCAACGTAGCGGCAGGATGCTTTTCGTCTGCTATTTGGACCTTGACGGCTTCAAGCAGGTCAACGACCGGTGCGGACACGAGGTCGGCGACCAATTACTGGTGGAAGTATCCCGCCGCCTGCAAGAAGCCTTGCGCGCGGGCGATACCTTGGCACGACTGGGCGGAGATGAATTCGTTGTGTTGTTTAATGATCTTGCCGGTGAGCGGGAGTGCTGCCAAATTCTCGACCGCATTCTGGAAATTATCGCTCTGCCGATAGTCATCGGCAGTCATGAGGTTGCGGTGTCGGCCAGCATTGGCGTATCTTTTCATACTTCTGCCAACGAGGACGGCGATACGCTATTGCGCCAAGCCGATCAGGCCATGTATGTCGTCAAGCAGACTGGGAAAAGCCGCTATCATTTATACGACGCGAAACATGACTAGATTTAAACTCTGGAAAACCACGATTTGCGCTTTTTGATCGCCCTCACCCCAGGCCCTCTCGGCACTTGCTCCTGCATTGCTCTACCTCCTGCATCCGTGCAGTCGTAAAGCGCCTACCCTTGGTGCTCTACTAACCTGCATCCATGTAGACATCCCGCAACTTCGTGAAAACACATGCCCTATCGCTTCTGGGGACTACTCGACTCCTGTCTCGTAGCGGGAGAGAGGGACTAAAGCCGCAATCCATACTCGCGTCGAGTATGATTATCGGTAACATTTTTCCGCAACCTGCCTGATACGCTTGGCTGCTTTTCATCAGACAGCAGTCCAATTTCGAATCATGCGATCCGTATTTATTTATAATTTCAGCTGCATACGGAAAACTGTAAGTCCTATATTCGCCTGTTGAGTAAAATATTTAAAGGTATTGAAATCTTCTTCGGTTAATGATTGCTTATGGATTCCACGGTCAGCATAAATCAAACCGATCTGCGTATTTTTGAAAAAAACAGGCATCATAAAACATTCGTTTTTCCCGACCACATTGATATCCATTAGTGTATACAATGCCGTATTAACTGACGGCTTAGCCCAGAAAGCATCAATGCCGGACAAAACATGAAAAAAAAGATTCATGGGTGAGTCTGAGATATTAAAAATAACCTTGTATCCAAGCGGTCCTTTGCACCACCCAAAAGACATTTTTTCTCTAAGAGACCGTTTATCGGGAGCTAACACGCAAAAGATAGTTCGATCCATACCGATACTCCGGTGAATCCCCTCCAGTACCGTTTCCAGCAGCAGGTTAACATCCGGTCGACCACTGATGATTGAAGCTATATCTTGTAGGATGCTAAATTGCAGTTGTTTTTTATCAAAAACAACTAATGACTCATCAGAATCATCAAGCTTATCTAGACTGTTTTGAATGAGAATAGCCGCATCGACAGCTCCTAATTGACGAGCGATATCGTAAGCTACGTTAGCATTATTTTTAATATTTTCAGTTATAACCAATCTGGATTGCTTAGTAAGTTGCCTGACTTTACTAATACAATCTTCATATTTTTTTGAATCCTCCCCCTCTTTTAACGCTTCGATAATGTCGTAGCCTAATTGTATAAAAACCAGCCTTGGGTTTGTAATCGGTGTGTTCGCTTTTAGTTTAATAGATTCTTCAATCAATCCACCTAATTGCCATGCATCACTTAAACAGGCACTCAACTCTGCCAATTCAAAACCAAGCACTTGTCTTTCAGCATCTTCTCTACTGTAATTTCCTCTATTAATTATTAATTGAATGTGCGCCCCCTGTTCACTGCAAAAAGACCAAAAACAAATACTACCAAGATGCTTGAGTAATGCAGCAATAAAAACTTCTTCCGGCGATGAATCCTTGGCTGCGATTGCTATAGATTTCGCATGAACTGCGGCAAGAATAGCTCGGGCTATTTCTTCGTTAACCTGTTGTTTGTTCGTCTCTGATAAAATAGATTCGAAAAACGAGCAAGCCAGCGTTAATTTACGAATAATCTCAAAGCCAATGACAATGACCGCTCGTGACACCGTAACCATCTTATGGCGAAGCGGATTGTAACTTTGGCTGTTGCTGATTTTTAATAGCTTAACTGTCAGATTTGGGTCCTGCAAAATAACAGAAGCCAAGTCGGTAGCGCCTTTTTTTTCATCACTTAAGATATTATGAACACTTATCGCTGTGTTAGAGAATATTGGCATTTCTTCATTGCATAGCACATCTAACCATTCCTCAAGAGAATTGGGTTCAGGTTTACTTTTTGCGGGATCGGCTAATTTCATATTCATTATCCTATTTCTGTTTAGAAGGGTAATTGCAGCATTTTCAGTTCCTTACTATGGACTCCAGGGAGCTAGCTGATAATCGGTTCCAACAACGAACTTAATAAAGCTTTGCCGTGTTTTTTTGCGTTATACACAAATTCGAAAAAGCCTGAATAAATCGGTGGATGAGGCAAATAGGAGGTTAGAGAATAGTGGAACCAAAAACCGGGTTTAGAACGTTGACTCGACCAGCGTTGCGCAAATGATCGTTTTCTTTGCAAAGTCTAAGTCACTCAAAGCGTGCTGCGGCGATTACGTCCCACTACCAGCGCATACGCTCAACCAGGTTTTACTTTCCACGGCTTCCTAAATCCGAATTTTTTTTCCAAATCGGGTCAGAAAGTCTTATTTTTTGACCTATTTTGATCGTATAAGAAGGCGGAGCGATTTGGTTCCATTGTGCTAATTGCCCATAATCCAGATCAAACAGTAGCGATATTGCATACAAGGTATCGTCTTTTTTTACCAGATAATATTCCGGTTCATGTTTACCAATATCAGGATAATTTGTACTGACAGGGACATCGTTTGCATTGGCAGGGGCGACACAATCCGGACCGCCGAAATACTGGGCGCAGCCATTCGATAAAACCGACAGCATTGCGACAAAAATAAGTTTTGAATGAGTGGATATCATAGGGGGGTATATTTTTAGGGTATCAATTCCATACAACTGTTTATTCTTTTGCCGCATCACGTGCACTTAAAACCTCAAACTCAAGCTTTATGGCTCGCTTCGCCCATTCGTCGCATGATAATTTAAGCTTCAAGTTTTCCTGCTTTAGCTTATAAACATATTCGTTTGAATTTTCTAAATAGGCTTCTATCGCCTTAAGCTGGTCTAAGACTTCTCCCAGCGTTTTAGTGTTATTTTTCAGTCTTTCACGCAACAAAATTTGGGTCTTCAAACTTGTGTTTAATTCTTTGGTCTTTTCCTTTATTTCACTTTCAAGTTGCTCGATCTTCGTCACTTTAAATTCCCTCAATCATCATAAAACTGCGGTATTCAAGTCGCAGTGCCTTACAGGGCATACCTATTTTTGCTTCATTATCAAAACTCTTCCCATTCGTCGCTAATATCGCTGTTGGGCTTACTCGATGAGGCTACAGGTTTTTTCGCTGTTGCTCTTACCGGCGCTACCAGCACCTTACTATACCCGGCAGTTTTAACTGGCTGCGAGGAGGCAGCCTTCGAATTTATTTTAAAGAAACCGAGCAACTTGCTCATATTGGTAGACTGATCATGCATAGAAATACTACTCGCTGCCGCTTGTTCCGCTAAAGCCGCATTTTGCTGAGTAATATCATCCATTTGCGAAACCGCCTGATTGACCTGATCGATACCCGCCGTCTGCTCTGCGCTGGCGTTTGCAATTTGAGCAACAATTTCACCGACTTGTGCGACACTGTTAACAATTTCAGTTAACGCAATACCTGTTTCATTAACGAATGCCGTTCCCGCACGGACTTTTTGCATACTGTTCTGAATCAGGTCATTACTTTGCTTGGCGGCATTGGCACTGCGTTGAGCCAGATTACGCACTTCGGTTGCCACCACCGCAAATCCGCGCCCATGTTCTCCCGCCCTGGCCGCTTCTACCGCTGCGTTTAAAGCCAAGAGATTGGTTTGAAAGGCGATTTCATCAATCACACCAATAATTTCAGCAATCTCATTGCTGCTGTCATTAATATCCTGCATGGCAATGATCGCCGACTTAACGATCTCGCCGCCTTTTTGCGCCAATTGGCTTGCTGAATTAACAACTTGATGGGCCCGTTGCGTGTTCCCTGCATTATCTTTTACGGTGGTGGCGAGTTGTTCCATACTGGCGGCGGTTTGTTCCAGGCTGGCTGCTTGTTGTTCGGCACGCTGGGACAGATTGTCATTACCGCTGGCTATTTCCTGAGATGAGCTGTCTATAAAATCAGCCGAATCCCTGATTTGAACAATAAAATTGCTCAAGTTGATTAGGGTGCCATTGATATTGTTCTTGCATTCCGCATAGATGCCTTGATAGTCATTAGTGATGGCGGTGGTTAAATCACCTTCCGCCATAGCTTCCATCACCAAGCTAACATCACTCAACACACGTTCAATGACATCCGTTAATTCATTGATGCCGGACGACAGCATGTTGGCAAACCCTTGTTTATCGCCCATGTAAATGCGAGTGCTCAGATCGCCCGCTTTAACATCCTGCACTAACTGCGCAATCTCTTGTTCAATTAGAACCTCTTGGGTGTTGTTTTGCCATTCGGCGACAAAACCGATGCGCTCACCCTCGGCATTGATAACCGGGCTGGCAATAACATTCATGTGCTGGCCGCCGATAAGCAGTTCCAGGCTATTCGACTCCTTTAACCCGGCCAGCAGGCGGCGCTGATGCGAGGGATCCTGGTGAAAACTATCGATATTCGAACCCAGCAGCTTATCGGCATTGAAATTAGGCAGCTGTTCGCGAATATCCTGCTCGGCAGCCTTGAACATACGTTCAACGCTATGGTTGGTATAAATAATTTCAAGATTGGTATCGGCCACCATCACGCCGGACTGAACATTATCCAGTGCTTGGTTAATACGCATGGCTTTTGCGGCATCTTCCCTGGCTTGCGCCAAATCCAAGTTCAAATTCACTTCCATGGAATACATGGCTTTCTGAAAATCGCCGATCAGGTCATTTCTATCTAACGCATAGGCATTGCCAAATCTTTTCTCGGCCAGACGATAAAAAAACACCGATAGTTTTATTCAAGATCGCGGAAAGACTGCGAAGCGCATTAAAACCGATCAGCGACGCCATCGTTACCGACACGGCAACACCGGCCAATAACAAATAATTCTGTGCTAAAAACAACTGGTACATAAAGCAGAAAACAGGTATCAACAACACGGCCAGTACCCCTGCCATTTTTTTCAAGAGTTCTATTTCCTTGATTGATTTAACCATTGCCGCCAAACCGGTCGGTCTTATTGTTGCTTTCCCGGCATTAAGCAGTTGATATAACTGCTCCGCTTTTTCAATCTTTTCACGGCTTGGCGCACGGCGAACCGACAGGTATCCATCGACCTTGCCATTTTTAAACACCGGCAGTACATTGGCTTCCACCCAATAATAATCGCCTGATTTCGCCCTGTTTTTTACGATCCCCTGCCAGGGGTTAAGCGCTTTTACCGTTGTCCATAAATCTTCAAAAGCCGCCGGCGGCATGTCGGGATGACGGACGATATTATGGCTTACGCCTATCAGCTCATCGCGGGCATAACCGCTGATGCTGATAAATTCATCATTGCAGTCGGTAATAATTCCTTTTAAATCGGTTCGTGTAACCAAGATCCCTCCCTTTTTCATCTGGATTTCTTGGTTAGTTACAGGCATATTGATTTTCATGGGCTATCTTCTGTTTTTTATTATTAAGGGGCTTCTATTTCACAATTTTATTGTTCCCAGGCCCCAGCGTGAGAACCATCCATCGACTTCAAGTGCAGCGATAACGGGTGTGTTTGCCGCGTTATCTGTCGTAGACAGGTTGAGTCGCGAATGCATCGAACAGCACAAATCTATTTGCATTTCCCTGATAGTGCATGGCAGGGCCTGCCCAAAGCAGAGCCGAAGGAATAGCCATAACTTATTTCATGCTCAGGAAAATTTTGATGACTGGATTTTTACCGTTGTTTTTTGTTAATGCGGCGACATTGTCAATGATCGATTGATCTACAATACAATTTCTAATGTAAGGCTCACTGCCAAAATAGATGCTGTCCACTTTCATGCCCAGTTTCAGTTGCGTCAATGCAATTTCAACAATCGTGGACGTGCTTAGGGGCTTATTTCGCTTATTAAGCACAAGGCCTTTTCTCCACTGTTCTGTAGCCACCGCGAGTAGTTTTGCTTTAACGCGTATCTCTTTGAGTTCTTCAACGGTCGCACCTCTGAGCACATGAACGAAAACGTCGACAATTTCAGGATCATAATGGCTTTCTTTCTGGATGATTAATTGACTGAGTGCGGCATCGGCGAACATGACTTTGCCGGTCATTGCCCCCTCAAGATACGCCAGATAGTCACTGACCACGCTGAGAATACGGGAGCCGAAGGGAATGTTGTGTTCAACCAGACTGTCAGGGAAACCTTGGCCGTTATAGTGTTCGTGTTGATGGCGAATTAAAGTAATAGCGCCTTTAAACTGCGTTAATCCACGCAATAAAACTTCACCGTCCACCGCATGTCCTAAATAGCGGTATTTATCGACCATGGACATTGAATAAAAAGGCGTTGTCAGCAATCTATCCGGCAAACTTATCTTGCCGAGTTGTATCAGCAATCCGGCATAGAGAATATCGCCCTTCTCTTCCGCGCTCATGTCAAACACACTCGCAATTATCAAGGCCTGTTCCGCGATACGCTTCGACTGTCCGTTTTTAATGCGGGGATGCGTTTCAATAATCCGTGAGAGTTTTCGGACGAAGTCAATATCCAGCTTTTTTAGACGTCCATCCGCCGGGTCAAGATGCTCGGTAGCATTCTTGAACTGTTTTATATATTGATTAACTTTTTCTTCTATTTTCATGAATGCGTTTAAGGGGTTATTTCGCCAAAGATTTTTCTGGTTCCCCATCTCCGGGTTGTCATCGTTTCCACGCTCCGGCGTGCTGACGATGCGATTTGTCTAACGGCCGAGCAGTTCTATTCGGGCAGTTTATTGCTTGTCGGCTTCATAACGAACAGATCGAAAACCTGATTACATGCCCCGCAATATGGAGTTCCGAACGATACGGTTTCTTTAAGTTTGGCTGATGTTGAGGAACGGAATACCGGTAAAAACTATCGGTCTTTCCGCTCATCAGTTTATCGGTATTGCAATTCGGCAACGGTGTACCGCTATCGCTTCCGGCTTTCTTAAACATGTCCAAAAGACTGTCGTTCATATAAATAATTTCAAAATCATTATTAGCCACAATGACCCCTGTGTGAACGTTGCCCAGTGCCTGGTTAACCTGCATAGCTTTTGCAGCATCTTCCCGAGCTTGCGCCAAATCCAAATTCACCTCCATTGAATATAAGGTGCGCTGGAAATCGCCGATCAGGTCATTCCTGGCTAAATCCCGCACATCGCCAAACCTTTTCTCGAACAAATGATAAAAAATACCGATGGTTTTATTTAGCATGGCCGTGAAGCTGTTGATTACATCGAAACTTATCGTCAATGCAATCATTGCTGAAGCGGCAACACCCGCTAACAGCGGGTAATCCTGCGCTAAAAACAACCGGTACATTAAGTAGAAAACCGGTACCAAGAGCACCGCCAGCGCAAATGCCATTTTTTTCCTGATATCCGTTTCTTTGATTAAGGCGACCCTTGCGGCTAATCCGGCCGGTCTTTTTACTGTTTTTCCGGCGCCAAGCAGCTTGTGTAGCCGCTCTTTTTTTTCAACTTTTTCACGGCATGCTACGCGTTGAACCGAAAGGTATTCATGAACTTTTTCGTTTTTAAATACAGGTATTACATTGGCTTCCACCCAATAATAATCGCCGGATTGGGTTCTGTTCTTTATCAATCCTTGCCAGCGTCTCAGCACTTTTAAGGTCAGCCATAAATCTTTAAAGTCTACCGGCGGCATATCGGGATGACGGACGATATTGTGATTTGCGCCTATCAGTTCATCACGGGTAAAACCGCTGATATTGACAAAGTCATCATTAACGTAAGAAATAATTCCTTTCACGTCAGTTCGACTAACCAACAGCGCCCCCTCCTTTATCAGGATTTCTCGGTTAGTCACAGGCCTATTAGTCTTCATTTACGCTTCACCTATTCACTCTGTTATTGACTCGTGTCGCATTGATCGGCTGCGTTTAGGATTTGCGATTTCCTCCGCTTTAAAAAAAATCCTACCGCCTTCAGGCGATTCCAAAATCATTTCAACGCAGCCGCTCAAGATAAAGTCATAAGAGAGTATTTTAAAATCATCGGACATACCCTGTACCTTCACATGATTGCCTATCGCCCAGACACTACTCATACTGTTTCTATCCTTCCCACACGGAGCACTCATTGTTAGACCTATCTTCCTCGAGTCCCCAATACTTAAAGATGAGTGCGGAATATGGGAACGCTGCAACATTAAAACTCTTCATAGTCATCATCTTCATAAAACCCTTCCCACTCGTCCCCCTCCTCCGTAAACGGCGGCTGTAATTCCGGTTTAGTTGCTAATGCGATTTTATTGGGTACCGACACCGAATTATTATCTGAAGTCATTGAATTACCTATAATTTAAGATTTTTCTGCATCCAACAGCGGTTGCGTCTGCTCATCCCAGGCAGTGCTGATCCCAGACATAAGCACGATGCCCGTATATCCGGAGTTAACGATTTCTTTCATGGTTTTATCTCATTTGAGTTTCACCGCTTCATTCGCTCCGTCTTTTGCCTGTTCGTGAAGCGTCATAAGCAGTTCGATAATCGGATCATCCATTGCTAATGTTTTAATGATTTCTATGTCTTTAGTGGTTCGGTCTGCGAGTTCAAGAACAGACTCTTGCGCAAGCAACTGTTTTTGAGCATTGGTAACAATACGCAATGTCGGGCGTAACCGATCCTGGGGATTAACGTTGACGACAACACCAATCTCCCCACTATTGAGCACGACAACGCAGCCCGATGGATAGATACCGAGCGCCTGAATGAATTTTTCCACCAAAGGTGCATCGAATATCGCTTTTCCTGAGGTATACAGGTATTTCAATGCCGCGACCGGCGACAGGGTTTCGGTGTAAAAGCGCTCCCGCGTTAGCGCTTCGTAAACGGAAACAATCGTTACCATGCGTACCAACAAGCCGATTTCCTTGGATTGTAATTTCTGCGGGTAGCCCTTGCCATCCATGCGTTCATGATGGGAATGAACGATCTTTAATACATTCACAGGGATTTCCTGAGTTTTAGCCAATATGGTGAGACCATACTCGGTATGCTTTTCCATGATCGCGCGCTCGGCAGGCGTCAATGGCTGTTTTTTTAACAGGATTCTGCTGGGGACTTGTACCATCCCGATGTCATGCAATAACGCTCCCAAACCCAGCTCATACATTTTGTCTTTCGGAATACCTATATGTTTACCGAAAGCCAACGCCAGGATACAAACATTGACGGATTTACGCGCCAGGGTGTCGTTTTTGTCTTTGGACTGGATCAGTCCGATCATGGTCTGGCTATCTTTTACGATATTGACGATCAGCTCCTGCACGACTCCCCTCACCTTGGGATTATCGACACAGCGACCGAGCCGTACATCATTTAATACTTCACTTAATATAGTCTGGCTGTCTTCGTAGTTTTTTCGATATGAAGTATCTTCATGGATTTGTTTGAAACTATCGTGATCGACAAATGTATCGTCATTGTGTTGCTCGATTATTGCAGGACTAACATCCTCGCCTTTTTCGGTATCGATATAAACGAATTCGCAGTATTCCTGTAAAGTGCTTATTTGCTTGTCGGAGGTAATCAGGAATTTTTTGCGAAAGAAAGGTATATCGATCCATTTTCGATCGGTGCCGCAAATGAACATGCCTTTTCGCAATTGTGTTACATCAATTTTTTTAGTCATTTTTCAATGTTTAGAAACTTGGCCTTTGTTGCGGTTATTGTTTATACGATGACCGGATAGTTTTGAATGAATTTGCCGTCATGATAAAACTTCATTAAATCAATATCGTAATCATGTGGGCAGAGTATTTTTTTTATTTCATAAGGGATGCCATTAATATCGGAAACATCCGATGCCAAATCGAGTATCCGTTCGTTCGCTGTTTTTTTATTTTCATCAAGAATTAAAAGAATCTTGGGTTTAAGACGATCGCTTTTATTTTGTTCTGCCACTATGCCGATTTCGCCATTACTCAATTCAACTAAATTGCCTTGCGGGTAAAAACCGATACAGTTGATAAATTGAATAACGAAGTGGGCTTCAAACTCGGTATTCATGCCTTTAACCAGAATATCCAGCGCCTTAAGATGCGACTTGCCTTGTTGGTAAACCCGGTCGCTGGTAATGGCATCGTAAGCATCGACAACAGCGACTATCTTGGCAAAACTTGACAGTTCGCCTTTATCAACACCTCTTGGGTAACCGGTACCTGCCGGATTTTCGTGATGACCATAGGCAACATCAACAGCATCCTGATCGATGTTGTGGGCAGCCATTAAAATATCGCGACCAAATTCAGGATGCTTGCGCATAATCTCCAGTTCATCGCCTTCCAATTTCCCTGGCTTATTCAGTATTTCAAGAGGAATTTTCGTCTTGCCAATGTCATGCAACAGAGCACACAAGCCAATGTTATTAAGCTCTTCACTGGAAAACTCCAGTTCGCGTCCTAACAGGATCGCTAAAATGCACACATTCAAGCTATGTTGTGCCGTATATTCGTCCTTATGTTTAAGTTGCGTCAGCAATAACATGGCATCCGAATTTTCCAACACTTTATCAACGCACTGGGCAGCGGCTTCTTTAATCGTTTTGACACTTAACTGATTGCCAAAGCGAATGTCATCCATGACGGTTTTGATTAAATTGCCGGCATGCTGATAAGTACGCGCCGATTGCTCAAACGAACCAGCAAAGCTGAGTTGTTTCTGGGGAGCTTCATTTTCAGTCGGCATGGCGTCATCAAATTCATTTTGCCGGTTGGCATCAATGAATACATAATCGCAAACCGCTTGAATCGCTTGAATATCTGCTTGAGTTTTAATATCAAATCGGTCGAATAAAAAAGGCGATTCTTTCTCAAGTATTTCCAGTCGGCAGACGCGCATACCTATGCGTAGCTCATAGACATGAATCCTGATGATTCCCTTTTCTTTATTTGGCATATTAATCTCCTCTCCTGCTTTATTATTTTTTTGTAAACCCGAATAATGTTAAAAAATACAGCTCCTTAAATCGAAACGTAAGTTTGACTTGCTGTTTAAATATTTGACGCCACGCATAGGTGTAGAGATGGTTCCTCTCCTACCTTCCCTACAAACCGAATGTGCAGTTCGCAGGGGGGGCCGGGGCAGGGCATGGTGAAAAGGAACCATCACTATTCCTATCGACGCATCGCTTATCAACGGGGCAAAAAACCTGTGGAGAGATGGCACCAGTCAAATATTGTGACAGTAAATTTGGAGGCCAAATATTACAAAAACCGGCTGATGACAAGACATCAGGCAATTGGAAAGCGGAAGGGGCTAATCAAAAATCCGTTGCCATATTGCGCGTGCGTGAACGGGGCATTGGTGTTGCTGAGCTGACGCTCATTGACTTCATGAGGAAATTGCTTTGCCTTAACGCGATGACATAGGAATTTGTCACCATGCGGGATTTATAATCCGGCAGAGAATCAACGATCAATGGAAATTTAGCGCTGAATATTGATGAATATGGGGGGAAATCTTGCGTTGTATCCAGGATAAAACGGCGAATACTGATATCTTCGCCAATATAACCAAGCCACACCAAATATGCACCATCCCATTGGTACCGAGTACATCCTTGTGCCGACGATGAAAGTCGAACAAGCCTCGTCAACTTAAAAACGAGGTGCGTAATTTAACAGGTATTTCCCGGGTAAGCAAATACTTGCAGGGAGTTTTATCCCCCCGCTTCTAGATTCCGACAATCCCTGCCGGGATGACGCCCCATCGTATATTTGTAATGAAGCTGAGGAATGTCGAATCTAGGCATCATACTGATCGACTGGCAATGTAATCGTGAAAGTTGAGCCAACGTCGACGGTACTGTTCACTTCAATAGTGCCGTGATGTTTAGCAATAATGCCCCAAGTAATCGAAAGGCCAAGACCGGTGCCTTGTCCCACCGGTTTTGTTGTAAAGAAAGGATCGAAAATCCGCTTGATATTTTCCGGTGGGATACCGGCACCGGTGTCAGTAATCAAAACCTGGACCGCCGTGTTGTCGCTTGGGCATACGCGCGTAGTAATGGTAATTTCCCCTTTCTTTTCAATGGCGTGCCCTGCATTAACCAGCAAATTCATAAAAACCTGGTTGAGTTGCGAAGCAATGCAACGGATTTGGGGCAAATCATCGCTATAGTTCTTGATCACTACGCATTTATATTTAAGTTCGCTCCAGACAATATTCAGTGTTGATTCCAGTCCTTTTTGCAGGTCCGCTGATTGCCAATCCGGCTCTCCAACTCGAGAAAAATTCTTCAAGTCCTCTACGATTTTTCTCATCCGTGTAATGCCGTCTTTTGACTCTGTTATCAGCTCGAAAATATCGGACTTCAAATATTCAAAGTTCTTTTCTGCTTGCAGCGCGATAACATTGGCGAGATCGTCATGATGGAGGACAGTCTGGCAAGCGGCGGTTATCTCTAAAATATCCTTAACATAGCTTTCAAAAGTTCCCAGATTGGAATAAACGAAGGCAATCGGGTTGTTCAATTCATGGGCAACGCCGGCAGCCAATTGACCAATCGTAGCCATCTTCTCCGATTGCAATAACTGATCCTTGGCTTCAGCTAACTGAAGAATGTTTTGTTCGTATTGTTTACGTTCAGTAACGTCTCGTACTGTTGCCAGAAGCACAACTTTTCCATCCAACTCCATGGCACTAAGCACAACATCAGCCAGAAAATTTTTACCGTTATCGGCCCGCCGATGTAGCCATTCGAAACTATAGCTTCCCCGTTCCATGGCCTCGGCGATCATTTCTTGCGCACAAACCAATGAATCTCTACCAGATGGCTGATTAAGCGGGGAAAAGTCACTCGGTTGCTTAGCATAAAATTCATCTTTGGTTTCGCACCCGAACATAGCTAAGGTTGCATCATTGCAGTCAAAAAAACCTTGCTCATCCAATAACATGACAGCTTCACTTGTGGAGACATAAAGCGTGCGAAACTTTATTTCGGATCTGGCAAGTATGTCTTCCGCCCTTTTACGCTCAGTAATATCGCGCAGGGCGGCGGCGATTAACAATTCCTTGGCAGTCTTGATAGGACTCAGACTAACTTCGACAGCAATTTTCCGACCGCCCCTGGTTTTGACAAAAAATTCCTGCTGCTGGCTACCCGATCCAACTGGGGTATTACCCATGTGATTTTCACTCAACTTACCGTGCATGTAATGCAGGCCGTCCATTAATAAAATATCAACGGATCGACCTACCAGCTCGTCTTTAGCATATCCAAACAAATCGACGGCTTGATGATTTACCATACTGATCAAGCCACTACTATTTACGATTACCATGGGATCAGGTGTCGATTCAAGTAATGCGCGAAATTGCTGTACACGCGCTTGCAGCTCCGCCTCGTCTTCTATGCGTTTGCTAATGTCACTGAACAAAGCGAAGTAGTACAGTACCTCGCCGCTATCGTCGGCGACTGAATTACAGTCAATCAAACACGGCAATACACTCCCGTCGGCACGCTTCAATCCTGCTTCCCCATGATAATCCCCCGGAATCGCACAACTGTTATCCAAGATAATTAGGTCCTCGTAAAACCTGCCTACTAACGACTGATTATCAATGCCCATCAAAACCAGCATAGCTTGGTTACATTCAGTGATAATACCAAGTCGATTCATCCTCACAAAACCCTGGCTGGTTGAAGCAAGAATGGCATTAATACGGACGCGGATATGAGCGATTTTTGTACCTAAATAGGTAAACATTAAACCGCTGAGAATCAGTAAAATAGAGACAAGAGCAACAACAATGGCAAGAACGGTAGTGTTAGTTGCAACAATGACATGCTCATCGCCGGTAGCGTGGGAATGAAAGAACACAGCGGCGTCCATAGCTATATAGTGCATGCTTGAGATTGCCCCTCCCAGTACGCTGCCTCCAAGCAACGAAGGAACCAGCGAATTTTTGCTTCCGGATAACCGGGTCAGAAAAGCCTTGATCCACAACGCAGCGATTGCTAAACAAACAGCGGCAATAAGAGACAAAATGAATAGCTTTGGATTGTAACGCAAGATTCCATCCAAGTGGATTGCCGCCATGCCGGAGTAATGCATTAAACCGATACCAGCCGCCATCACTATGCCGCTCAGCACCAATTTGTTTAAAGTGACAGTGTTACTGGTAACACTATTTAAAGCCACGGCGGCGGCAAACATGCCTGGCAATATGGATAAACCGGTAAGCCATGGGTCATAAGTCATCTCGCAGTCCAACCGAAAAGCCAGCATACCGATGAAATGCATAGCCCACACGCCCCCGCCAAGAATCGAAGCACCGACTGACAACCATAGATAACGCTGTTCGCCACGCGCTAACCGTTCAATCATTTCAAGCGCACAGAAACACGCAAAAACTGCAATGAGTACGGAAATAATCACCAGCGGTATGTCGTAGCTCCTGCTATATGCAAGAGCCATATCATTCAGTGAATTTAGAAAAAACATATCGAGCAAGCGCCCTCCGCATAAGCATCTATACAAGTTATATTAAGAAATTCGGCTACCGACTTAAGCCGGAACACAGTCTGAAGTTCAACCATACACGGGTTCCCAAGCTCCGGAGACTGTGAAAGAATTATCCAAAATCAGTTTAAGAGCATATTCACCACGAAGGCACGAAGAGCGCAGAGCGCAGAGAAAAAATAATTGTTTTTAATTCAATGCATTGAAAGCTTCGTGTCCTTCGTGTCTTAGTGGTGAACTCTTTGATTTTGTTCTAAAGCGAATACTTTCACAGTCTCTCCGGCTTGGGAACCCAGAAGGCGAAGCTCCAGCTTCGCGAGACGGGAAGCTGGAGCTTCCAAGACTGCGTTCCCAATCTGGAGATTGGGAACAAGCGCAAAATATGCCCGTTTGTATACCTATCTAAAAACGCCCCCTCTCAGCGGATGCCCAAAATATCACGCAGCGCCTCGATCTTAGCATGCATATCTGCCAACCCGCCGGTCATACGCATCACTCAACGCCCATTTCCTTGCTCAACACATAACTCATATCGAGCACCATGCCGACATCCCCGCTACCGAGCAAGGCACACCCCGTTACCCCGCGAATGCCGGACAAATACCCATGCAACGGACGGATCAGCACCTGCTGCTGACCAATCAGCTCATCCACAGCGAGTGCCGTCCGTTGCCCATTTTTACCGACCACCACGAACAGATGCTTGAGTTCATCGTCATTACTGCCTGAATCCTGCTCCAAAGCCGTCAAGCGAGACGCTCCGGCGCCGCCTTCCGCTTGCCCGTTACGGCTCAGGAACTGGATCGGCAGCACATCATCGGCTTCCAGGCGCAACATGTAGCGCCCCCGGTCGGCCGATACCTGCATCAACTCGTCTGCGCCTGAACGCACAATACGCTGAATGGCATCAATAGGCACCACATACTGCACCTCCCCCACGCGCACCGCCATGCCTTCCAACACCACCATCGCCAACGGCATAGTCAAGAAAAAGCGCGTACCGCCGGACGGCAGATTACTCACCCGCAAGTCGCCGCCAAGATGGCGTAGCTGGCTGCGGGTAGTCGCAAGATCGACACCTCCGGCAACGGCTCTATGCGTTGCTCTACCTTCGGCATCCCTGCCGTCGTCGCCATCGCCGCTCGACACCTCACCGAAACCATCGCGCAAGGCGAGTGCAACATCAGGACGCTCCCCCGTCCAGCCAAGCTGACGACTCCGCTGCATAACCCATTGAAGATCAATACCTTGACCATCATCCTCCACTGTGATAGCCACATGATCCTCATGCTTGACCAACAACATTCGACAAGTCCCTCGTCCGTCCTTGCCTGCGCCTATACGGCGCTCCGGGATTTCAATGCTCTGGCTCACACAAAAGGTCACCAGTGTACGCAGCGACGACTTGAGACTATCGATCATACTGAAGTCGAGTTCTATGTCATCGCCAACAGTCACCAGCGATACCTGACGGGCATGCTGCCGCGCTAGTCCACTGACGAACGGCGCCAAGGGTTTAAGCAACAAAGCGGCCGGACGCACACGCACAGCGAGCGCCTCTTCCTGCAAACGGTTCAGCAACGCAGTATTTTGCGATTCGAGCTGAATGAGCTTTTCCACACTTTCCAGCCAATTTTCCAGCGTCTCCCGCACCCCGCCGCGTGCCGCGTGCCAGTTATCCCCGGCGCCGGCCATTTTCGACTCGACAGTGCGCACCAGATCGGACTCAAACAAACGAGTCAGCAAGTGATGCACCATGGCCTGTCCGGTGACCAGTTCGCCGATAGATTCGAGCATATCGCCCGACATCGTTCCCTGCATCGCCATGGCGCGGGTAACGTCCTCCTCGGCGGAAATCACAGCCTGCTCGCCGCCGCCCTTGTCGCTCGCATGATCTCCCGCCTTACGATCCACCAACGCAACTTCCACGTGCAGACACTCGCCTTTCGGGTCCAACACGATCAACGCCTCATTGAAACCCACCTCGTCAAGGGGACTTGAGACCAGGAAATCGAATAACGAACGGTTGCCCTCGAATACTGTCACATTACTGATAACCTGGGCAGCACCCGAACTCATCCAACTCAGAAAGTTAGCCGCCAACTCTTCATCGTTGTTGAGATCGGAACGTACAATGTAAAAATGGTGACCGTCTTCCAGACCGGACAATGCGGTCTGTACATTCTCCGGCGTCAGCACCTTGTGGAAAGCCTTCGGCAAGCCCAGGCGCGCCTCTATCTGCGAGGAAGATACCGTGCCGTTAGCGGCAAAGGTTGCCTCGGACGCTTCCTGCAACAGCTTTTCAATCTGCGCCATATCCGGCGTTTCGCCCAGTTCGGCGACATCCAGGATAATTTCAATATCGCCGATAAACGATTTGGCGATATGCAACAGCACCACATCCGGGGCCGTCTCGCCGATCTCCGCGCGCGCGAACAAATCCACTATCGACATACTCAAATGCGCCGCCGTTTCCATGCCATAGAACAAACAGGCGTGATAAACCTGGCGCATCAACTCGATCATGCGCGTACACTGCAAGCGCACATCCTCCTGACGCTTGATGCGCTCTATCACGTTACGCATATCAAGCAGGCTCTCAAACACATGATTCGCACACCAGGCGCGCAAGGTGGTTCGAGGATCGGCAGACAATCCGAAGCGATCTTCGAGCATCACCTCGGCCACTGAGGCGAGTTCCTCGTAAAGCAGAAATTCAAGGCGGGCGAAATGGGCGTTCAGGGATTCAATTCCGGTGCGAGCATCGGCGATTACCCTGTCCAGCACATCCATCACCCGCACGAAACCATGCGCTTCGGCAAGCTCCCGCACCTCTCCCGCCGCAGCCACAATAGCCTCCAGCGACAGCTCTTTGTCTGCTGATAGATGATTGCCCAGTTGCGACAATCTACCGAGAGGCTGTTCCAGCGCATCGAAAAAACGGCGCACCGGATCGTCAGAAGCAATGGCTTCACTGCTAAGGTTGGGTTTCTGTGTAGCAAAATTCTGCTCATAAAGCGCTTGCAGGCGGGACAGCAGAGCCTCGGCCTGACCTCGTGTAGCCCCCACGATCCCCAGAAAATCCTGTAACACCAGCAGCCATTCGAGCATGCCGATCTGCTCCGCCGCATGGCACAAGCGCTCGGCTTCCTCGATAACAACATTTAACGCTCCGCTGGAATCACCCTTCAGGACCGAGCGCATCTCATGCAACACGTCATGTGCCATACCGAAAAATATCTCGCGATATACCGGGTCATTGGCCAGAGAAGCCGTGTCCAGCGGCTCGAACACAATCGACTGCGGGGCCTCGGCAACTGCTCCCTGCGTTGCTCTACCTCCTGCATCCATGCAGTCGTCGGCAACTGCTCCCTGCGTTGCTCTCGGCAATTGCTCTACCTCCTTTATCCGTGGAGTCGTACCTCCTGCAGTCATTACGTCACGGACGGCTGTAAATTTTTCCTTCATGCGCACATTAAGATCGCCCGCCATCGCAGAGGGTGCATCCTGATGCGTGGATACCGACGTTTCCAGCATACCGCGCAAGATATCCGTCGCCTCCAGCAGCAGATCGACTATTTCCCCGTCCAGCGCTACCCCCTCATCGCGCACCAAACCGATCATATCCTCCGCCAGATGCGCCACCGATTCGATCACCGACAATCCCAGCATACGGGCATTGCCTTTATAAGTATGCATCGCGCGGAACAGACGCGCCACCGCTTCAGTATTCGACGGCTCGTCCTGCGAGCCTGTCTTGAGTAAAGCCGAAAGAATCAGCAGGCATTCTTCGACTTCATCGAGAGAGCACCCGCCTTCTTCAGCATACAAGCCCCAGACCTCATTTATATCTAACTCATCGGACATTCCACAACCCTCAGTCAATTTTGACGTTAACAGTCAAGTTTTTTGTTTTTATAATTCACCGTAGGGTACGCTACGCGTTCTTACGTTGATCGTTGTGATATTTAAAGGGACGCGCATGAAACCGCGATATGTAGGGTAAATGAATTTGCCTCTATAAATCGTTCATTAATTCTACTTTGTCAGATTTCATGGTTACACGACTCAAGGTCGTCATTCCGGCAGGGATTCACGTCAAGCTATCCTGCCTGACGCCCTTCGGGTTAATGCAAATCTGTTCCAGACAGATTTGTGCCGGAATCCAGGCTCCATGGATGGATTAGAGCTTGCCATCCATGGCACTGGATACCCGCTTCCCGGCGGGTATGACGAGCTTACGTATAATCTGACAAAGTAGAATTAAGTGACGGCACTTAACCAACGCCTTATATTTCGGACGGAGCTGCATGCACCGTCCGATTCGCTAAGACCGCCCCCTTAGCCTTTTTACCTCAGCCCCACCAATTGCCTCATCACCTGACTCAACTCACCGCCGCGCTTATCGACCAAATCGAGAGACACCGCCCCAGAAGGCTTGGTAACAATGGCATCAGCCCCCAACTCCCTAGCCTTCGCGGCATAGGGCGAACCGGAAAGCGCCACCGACGACAGGATCACAATCTTGGCCTTGCTCTTGAGCTTGGCGTAACGCAAAAATTCCAAGCCGTCCATTTCCGGCATTTCAATGTCCAACAGAATCAACGACAGATCTTTATGATTATCCAATTCTTCCAGCGCCTTCTTACCGTTTTCGGCAAAGGCCACTGCCTTAAATTCCGGCATCTTGGTGACGAAACCTCGAATGACCGTGCGCATCATCACCGAATCATCCACTATCAAAACCTTGTGTTCCATATTGACTCCTTATTTCTTACAGTTAAAAAATGGGTCTCGTTCCCACGTAAAAGCTCCCTCTCCTGCTGGAGAGGGTTGGGGTGAGGAGAATAAAAAGTATCGTAGGTCGGGTTAGGCGCTAGCCGTAACCCGACACATTCGCGCCTTATGTCGGGTTACGCTATCGCTAACCCGACCTACCCGGCTCATTCCCACGTACTACGTCACGCCATTAAGTTAAGAGATACGCGGGTTCCCAAGCTCCAGCTTTGCGAGCCGGGAAGCTAGAGCTTCCCTCTGAATTCCCAAGCAGGAGCTTGGGAACCAACGCGCAGAAGAGGGAGCTTTTTTCTTAACTTAATGGCAGTGACGTACTACGTGGAAACGAGAAAAAAATCGTATAGCTTCGCGGGTTTGGTCATGTTCCCGCACGCCGACCAACGGGAGTGCAAGCTTTGCCTGCACTCCGGCTATTGGCGTGGGAACGATGCCCCCCCCGTCAGCCCCATTAAAAGCCGCCGAATCCCCGCTCATCGGCATCCAAAGGCAACACCGCTTTAGCCGACTTGGCGCGTGCAGGGCCTGCCGCTTTCGGAACCGAACCTTGACCAAGCTGTTCCGCCCTCACCATCGCCATGATTTGACGGATCATCTCCGGCGATATATCTTCCAATCCTGTACCGCTCGCTTGATGCGGGCGCTCGCGCAGCTTGAAACGGCTGATTTCCATGCGCATCTGGTTGGCGACATTAGTCAGTTCGCCGGAAGACGAAGCCAGCTCCTCTGCTTGCTGACTGCCTTCCTGGGCCGCCTTGGCAACCTGGTTCATTGCCACGTTGATCTGCGACACGCCGCTCGATTGTTCGGTACTGGCCGCGGCAATCTCGGCCACCAAATCCTTGACTTTAGTGACATTACCGACAATCTGGTCGAGCGCCTCGCGGGTTTCATTGGCGATTCCCACCCCTTCTCTCACCCGCTTGGATGAATCCTCGATCAAATCGGCGGTCTCGCGCGCCGCCTTGGCGCTACGCCCCGCCAAGTTGCGCACTTCCTGCGCCACTACCGCAAAACCGCGCCCGTGCTGACCGGCGCGCGCCGCTTCCACCGCCGCGTTAAGCGCCAGCAGATTGGTCTGGAAAGCGATTTCGTCAATCACCTTGATGATCTTGGCAATATCCTGAGAAGACTGGTTGATCGCGTCCATCGCGCCGATCATGCCGGTCATCTTCACCTGTCCCTGATTAGCCGCCTGCGAGGTATCCATCACCAATTGGTTGGCGGCGTTGGCATTGTCGGTGTTGGCCTTAACCTGGCTATCGGTTTCCTCCAGGCTGGAAGTCACCTCTTCGACCGAAGACGATTGCTCTTCCGAATTCGCAGCCATGTTCTGCGAAGCGGCATTCAACTGCTCGGCGGACTGGCCGACCTGCTCGACCGTATCTACAATCTGGTAAAACGTATTATTGAGACCGACGAAGGCATTTTCGAACGCGACGATAATCTTTGCGTAATCGCCCTGATGACGCGAAGCATCGGCCCGAATATTGAGTTGACCGTCAACAATCGCCTGAGAAAGAGAAGCCGCATCGTCGATAATGCCGTTGACCGCATCGATACAGGTATTCAGATTGTTTTTCAGTACATTGAAGTCGCCGTTGTAGGTGTCGGTGATCTTCGCAGGAATTGCGCCTTTGGAAATGTTATCAACATAATCGGCGGCCACGTTCAACGGCCCGATCACCGCGTCCAGCGTGTTGTTCACGCCCTCGACAATCTTGCGGAAGTCGCCTTGGTGTTTAGTCGCATCAGCGCGGGTCGCCAGCTTGCCGTCCACCGCCGCAGCCGCCAGGATATTGGCATCCGCTACCAAACTGTTGACCGCGTCTATACAGGTGTTCAGGTTGTTTTTCAAAATATTGAAGTCGCCGTTATACGTATCAGTGATCTTCGCCGGAATCGCACCTTTGGCAATGTTATCGACATAATCAGCCGCTACGTTCAACGGCCCGATCACCGCGTCCAGCGTCTCGTTTACACCCTCGACAATCTTGCGGAAGTCGCCTTGGTGTTTGGTCGCGTCGGCGCGGGTGGCTAGCCTGCCTTCTATTGCTGCCTGTGACAGTAGGCCTGCATCAGTCACTAATGCTTTGAGATTGGTCCTCATCTGTTCAATGGTATCGTTGATAAAGACTTTCTTGCCGGGAAACTTCTCCAACTCTGCGTTGAAATCGCCCTCTCCAAACGCTTTGATGCAGGCCATGGCTTTCTTCTTTACGGCGATATGACCTAACACCATGTTGTTGACACCATTGGCCATCTCCGCAAATCCGCCCTGGAACTTCGAGGCGTCCATGACCACGTCAATGTCGCCATTGTCATGTTCGTTCGACATGTGCTGCATATCGTTTGTAAAATTCTTGAGATTGTCGCGCAGCAATACGGCGTTTTTTTGTAGAATCTGCGCTGTACCTTGGCATTGCTCAACCGAAATAATGGGCTGTTCCAACTCCCCTCTGGTCAAAGCCTCCAGGAATGTCGCTACACTATTCCAAGCCGTAATATCCGCCCATTCAACCAGCGCCCCGGTACGCACCCCATTGGTATCGCGCAGTATGGTGGTTACCAACGTGAATGTACGCCCCCCCAAACAGATTTCCGCGCTATGTTTTGTCGTCAGTTTTTCCAGCAGATTGCGTTGATGGGCGGGGTTTTTATGGAAAGCATCCATGTTCATTCCCATCAGTTTTGTTCTGTCAAAAAAAGGCATCTGTTTGCGAATATCCGCCTCCGCGGCAGCGAGCATGGCCTCCAGTGCGGGATTGATGTGAATTATATTGAAGTCTGCATCGACAAGCTGTAGACAGGTTGACACGCCGGACAAAACCGCGGTAT
>Ga0160180_115277_pt1 | contig 36716 bp, 29 predicted proteins | sample met4sta_3_FD_108559 | JGI IMG/M metagenome (GOLD analysis project Ga0160180, IMG submission 108559) | Synthetic bacterial communities of pure cultures from sediment of Lake Washington, USA, under low oxygen conditions - MT... | ecosystem: Engineered > Modeled > Simulated communities (microbial......
AAAAAACTTATCTAATTAAACATGGCGTGTTGATTTCCCGTAGCTACACTACTCCCATGAAAAGCCAATATAAGCTTCAGTTATTTGTTCATGGGTTAAATTATTTTTCAAGAATCAACTCCGCATTTCGATATTTAAGTTTTCTTGAAAAACGACCTTTAACTTGCAGAACGTTGTTGACAGGAATTTGTGTCGATCTTCGTTCGTTATAATCTATTTCCGCTCTGGAAGGCAACCATTGTACACCTAGTTTATCAAGTGCTTGTCGAGTAGCACCGATAAAGCCGTCAGCGCAAAAAAGCATGGGATTCCCAGTTAAACTCGACAATCTTGCTTTGCAATATAAACCATATCCAATTTTAACTAATTCGCCGTCTCTCACCATATAGCGTAATGAGCGAAAAACTTGATCTTGGCCACCAAGGTCGTAGAATTCCCTTGGGAGAAAAACATCTTCCTTGTGGCTGTTTATTCTTGATGTTATCTGTCCTCGTAAAGTAATTCTGCTGCTCATGACAATGCCCCTTTAGTGCAAAAACCCGACAATTCATATTCATTATACACAAACGGATATTTGGTTTTCATGTTCAACAAAGACTGCGTGTCAATCTTATTAATCACTTCTAAAAAAACCCCGCCGACGTTTCCAGTAACTAGGGTTTTTGCTATGGCTTGCTGAGCCAGCTACACTTTAAGTTAATAGCTAGTGGATTACTCCCCCCCTAATAACGAAGAGTCTAGCCCCGCTAATCGTTGTGCTACAATTTTAAATTTTGTTGAACAACCCTAATGAACCAACAAGATGCACTAACAACCTCACTCTACAGTTATCTTTTCGAAGAAGCTCTCGCCAATGAGAGTATTACGATCTGTCCTGGCATGCATGGTTCATTTTCAAAAGAAACTCGGCGAAACAATGTCTATTGGTACTGGGTTGGTCGTAATAACGGAAAAGTCACTCGCATCTATATAGGTGCCGATAATAAAGAATCGGAAGCCCTGATTGTCAGCCTTGAAAATAGAAAAGACATGGCAAAGCTGGCCATTGCAAGCATGAAAAGAACTGCTGCGGCATATCGAGGCGCTGGAGGGCAACTTATCGAACCGTCCACTTTTAAAATCTTGGCACCGCTGGCGTACTTATTCCGGAAAGGCGTTTTCGTTATCGGCTCGCATGGTTTTTTATCGATCTGCAATGCGCTGGGTATCTCACCCTTAACTGGTGACGATATGAAAAGCATATCCCTGGCTATTCCGGACGAGAGAAAGGCGGTGTCTGATATTTCACCTGAGTTTGACGAGAATTTCTTTAAAGGGGTGGGAAAGCCTTTGTCATCTAAAACAAAGGTCCACGTTTTTACTGCAGACAGAGGATCGAAGAAACCTGTTTATTTTGATGATCTTGGCGTTGCTGCTGAGCCACTTCGGTTTATTGATTATTTGTTGGGCGGCGAGCCGTTTAAAGGTCTGGTCATCGGTAGTTACGCCATTCCTGTTCATCTACCAAATCCAGCTCGATTTGCGATTCATAAGCTCATTATTTCACAGTGCGCCGATAGGAGTTTTAATGGTGGGTCAGAAAAGGATATTGCTCAGGCGGCTGTACTTCTGGATTATCTTATTCGGGAGAACGCGGAACAGGTTGTTGATGCTTTAGCGACGTGCTTGGCTGTAGATGGCGCTGTTGATAATATCAGGCAGTCATTGGTGGGGCTTGGAGCTGTTGATGAGAAAGTCGCTGTGTTTGTTGGTGATCAGCTGACAGCAAAAAAAGCGGGCTTTTGCATTTAAGCTAACAAATTTGTTAGTCTAAATGGACGGATCGTGCAATTGTCCAAGCACCGCATGGCCAATTGCCTTGGCATCATCGAATAGCTTTACTAGATTATTCAGCTAGAAGCTAATACCCACAATAAATAAACATTTGATCCTGAAAGCTGTTGTACGGCACTGAAAATGAGCGGTTATATGGGTATTTTACCTAGCCATTAAGCTAGAGTGTGGCTGGATCAGCACGACATTTTAAAATCCCTGTTACAAGAAACGGCACTTAATAGTGAACATCGAGAGGAACAACCCTTACGACCATCAGGGATGTACTCATCAGCACGATCATAAACATAATGCGTTTACACAATACGACTATTAGCCGTACAATAAATTACCAAATCAAACAGGAGCAAAGATCATGAGAACAACACTTAAGCATGCGCGTATGGAGCTAAAGACAACAGAGGATATGAAAGACCTTATCTTTCGAGCTGCGGCGCTGATGGGTATCGACGTAACAGCTTTCGTTCTCGGACCTGCTGCTGAGCGTGCGCAACAGGTTATCGCGAACTATTCAGCAATTCAGTTAGGTATTGATGGTCAGCGCCGTTTTGCTGCATTGATGAATCAGCCGCCAGAGCCAACCCAGGCCATGAATGCTCTCGGTGAACTGCCAGATTTCGAGGAAATCAGGTAGATGACGGTAAAGATTGAGAAGTTCGATCCGACTAAAAAATACAAAGACCTGAAGAAATTTGACTGTGGCCATCAAACTATCAATAAGTTCGTTAACAATAGCCTAAAACAACAAGTAAAAGTTGGCACTTCAGTTGCTTGGGCTCTGCTTGATACGGCAAATAATGACAGATTCGTAGGTTTTTATACCTTGATGATGTCTTATGTTAATCAAAGTCTCCTGAGCAATCTCTCGAACCAGTCTTTTCCTTCAATGGTTCCTTGCGTTCGCTTAGTTATGCTCGGAGTTGATATTGCATACAAACGCAATAACTACGGCAGTCGACTGATGAAGCATGTTCTTGGCGAAACGAAGAAAGCCGCCAATATTGCTGGGTGTTGCGGAATGTACCTCGATGCGGACGCTGGAGCGATTTCCTTTTATACTAAGTTGGGCTTCTCTGCACTGGAAACACCTGATAATCCACTGAGTCCAACTCCGATGTTTCTGTTTACGGAATCTTTCTTTTTAGACGGTAGTTTCAGATCATAGCGATAATGCTAACAATCTGGGTATCGACTTTGGTTTGGAAATATATCTCAAGTCAATGGCTGAGCTATGAAGAGCCATTGATCGTGAACCCTGCAAATATTTACAGATGATTGCAACGCGCTATCCCTTGGTGTAATCCAATTTTGTCCGTCATTAGCCACACTTTAATTTAATGGCTAGGTATTTTACTCCCCTACGAATTTACGCACCCGACCCACTGCTGACAGTTAACAAGAGCTTATGACCAGCAATGTTGACTGTGCCAGGAAGCGAAGTTAGAATCTTACTTGGTTGCCCACCTTACTTGCACACGAGTAAAAAAAGGTATTTTCTATTGTCACTGAAAAATTTTCTTTAAATGCCTCGTTGTTGGGGGGACTTAAACGTGTGCGTCTAACCCTTGATTGGCGTGGCGTGGAGAAAAATTTATCATGACTATTAAAGCATTTGCGTATTCAGCGCAGCAACATCTTAAAACCCAAACGGGTAAACACTTCAAGCGAACCCATATCTACGAGCTCTTAGCTGCCTCGTTTGGCTACAACTCCTTCGCAGCACTTTGTGTCGAATCTGTGGTCACCCAGGAACAACAAGACGTAAAGATTGTTTCGCAGCATAATCTGGCTATACGACAGCGCTGTCTTGAACTAGGGTATCAGCAAGTAACAGCTGATGTTGTATCGTCGGAATTACCTGCTTTTGTTGCAGGAAGTCAGGTTAACGTAGTAAGACTTTCGACCTTTGTAACTAATCTACGGAATGAATTACCGTACCTGGATGAACATCCAGATTGGAATGTCGAAGATGAGGCGTTTTCACCTCAATTATTGGTCGGACTGGAAGCTGCTGCGAGCAAAGGAAACGCGCTTGCTCATTATGCTCTCGCCCTGATCCATACCCCAGATGACGACTATAACCGTGAAGTCGGGACAGATTATTGGTATAACCAGGAAAAGCAAGGCCGCGTCCTGACTGGTGTCGAAAAGGAATGGGCTGATCAATTTGCTAGAAAAATAGCCTATGATGAGAAATTTGAATTTCATCTTCATGAGGCTGCTCGTCTTGGTAACGAACATGCTATGTTTGATCTAGCTGATAAGTTCGACGATCCATTGTTTTTTGAAAAGGCAAAAAGCGTTGTTGACCATGATCCGCTGAGTGCAGTTGAGATTGCTGAGAACATGGGCCGCATGGAAGACGTACGGCACTGGTTAACTATTGCCGCTGAGGCTGGTGATATACATTCAATGCGTCGACTTATCGAAGAATTCGATCAAGCTGACCAACAACGTTGCTGGACTTGGCTTTACTTAGCACAGTTACTGGAAACCGATCTGACCAAGGATAACCACTACGCGATACATGAAGATGGTTCTGACTACGACGATGACGTTGGAGGTCCAATTTATGTGGATGAACAAGACGGGATAAAAATCGCATCTCTGAATAAAGATCAAGACGCAGTTGCCCGAATAAATGCTCAAAAACTTTTTGAAAAAATTCAATAGCTAAATAAGCATGTAATCCAACAAAAACCCTGGCGGTGTTGTTACTCGTCAGGGTTCTTTTATATTGACTGGTATAACTGAAATCCAACTATTTATTCTGCCGACATTTCAATGACCGCATAGTGGCCGTAACAAGACGGTCAGTTTCAACTAAAAAATTAAGGTACTTTCGAGGGTGCTTGGTTCTTGACGTGGTTTTTGACCGCGCTAAATTAGGACATTAGAATTTCGACTAGGCAGATGGCAAATAACACTGAATCTGGATGCCTCTCTGCCTTGACTCTGCAATAAAAGTGGATAAATCACAATGCGTAAATGTAACACACTGTGACATAATATAATCTTGTTACTCAGATTTATAGTTTCTTAGCGCTTATTTTTGCGACAACTTATCGCGTTCTTTCTGATATTTCAATTGTGTGATTTTTGAGCACTTCTGATGATTGCCAATATTCCGCTTCACACCACACACAGGGCAAAGCCAAGCTTTGTTTTCTGGGATCACAACATCGACTGATAACTCTATATCCAACACGGAGTGATCAATTTGTTTTTCAGTCATACTTATTATTCTGTAATCCGGAACTTGCCGCGCGCGGCATCAACTCGATCCCGAAATTCTTTACCTGGTTTAAAATGAATCACTACCTTTTCCGGTAAATCAATTGTTTCACCCGTCTTAGGATTACGGCCAACACGGGGAGTATGATGACGTATATTAAAGCTGCCAAACCCGCGAATCTCAATGCGTTCGCCTTCCTCCAAAGCAGCAGTCATCTGCTCCAACATGCAGTTTACAGCCAGTTCGACGTCACGTTGTTGAAGCTCTGGTAATTTCTCATTTAGCGCGCGCAACAGTTCCGATTTGACCAACTCTATGACCCCTTAAATAAAAAGGGCTTATTTTAGCAGATTGTAAAGCTACAGTTTTCTAGATAATTGAATGCTAAATCATTTTTTTTAGTAACCGAACAGGTAATTGTTTTTACTGATTACGACAATCATCTAAAAAATCATCGAACTTTTTTGACGGCTATCAGCTTGAAACCCTGGAAAAGTTAATTTCTAAATAACCCATAGGTTCACATGCAGTAATTCGACGGTCAGTATTCGACGCTGAAAAACATGGTTGCGCCTATAATACGTAAGCTAAACACTCACTTTTTAATCAAACTATGAAAAAAATTCTGCTTTCATTTTTGGCTATCTTCCTGATCATCGAAGAATGGCTTTGGGATTTACTGACGGCATTTGGGCGCTCATTATTCCATTGGCTGAAACTGGAACAATTTGAACAATGGCTTAGCCAAACTGGCCCAACCATGGCGCTGGTGGCGTTTAGTATTCCGTTGCTGATTGTTGCCCCGATCAATCTCCTGGCATTCGGACTTATTGCGAATGGATTGATTTTGCAAGGTATCCTGACGGAAGTTTTGGCAAAATTACTTGGCACTCTACTGGTAGCCAGAGTGTTTGCGCTGACTAAACCGCAGCTATTAACCTTTGCCTTCCTGAATATTATTTTCACTACCATTACGCATTGGCTGCATTGGGCGCATGATAAAGTCGCTGAAACCACCGTTTATCGCTGGATGAAACAACTGAGAGCCTGAAAATCTACAAGTCGACAATACTTGTATTTTTCAGTCCAAGCAATGGAGCTGTCATTTTGAAAACAATTAAAACCTTAAGCTACCGAGTCAGTTGGTTAGCCTCTTTGTTTGCTTCCGACTATCAATCACTTTCTTTGGCCGAAGATGGAATTGTCCTGGCGGGCAGAGAATCTGTCCGGATTCCTTATCTGGAAATCAGCTTTGGCACTACAGTAGAACAAGGCTTTTTCTGGAATGCCTTACTTATCCCCCTGGAAAATGGCCACAAACTACGTTTTAACGGTGTGGCCAAAAAGAAGTCGGAATCGTTACAAGAGACAATCAATCATCAGTGCCGCAACCATATTAAAGCCTATTATCAGCGCATAGTCCCTGATTTGCAGCAAGCCCATCAACAGGCTCGTGTTTCGTTTTCAGGCTATATTCGTCACGCCGCTGCACAGCAATGGTTTACAAATCACCAGCATTTAGCGAAAGGGATCGAACGCCAGGATATCGATGATTTCTTGCCTCCTGAGTCCCAGAGATATGTGAAAGCGCTCAAACCGCTGTTTACCCAAGGTTACATAGACAAACGCAACAAAGCCTATGTACGGCAACAATTGGCGACCTTCCAGTCATTTTTTGATCAAGTGGAAAGTAATCCGCTAACAGCCAATCAGCGTAAAGCTTGTGTTATTGATGAGCAACATAATTTAGTGTTAGCGGGTGCCGGAACTGGCAAGACCAGCACCATGATTGGTCGGGCAGGTTATTTAATAAAAGCGGGGATTGCCCCGCCAGAGAAAATCCTGATGCTGGCGTTTGCCCGCAAGGCGGCAGAGGAGATGGATCAGCGTATCCAGAGCCAATTGGGTATTGATAATCTGACCGCGAAAACTTTTCATAGTCTTGGGAAGCACATCATCGCCCAAGTGGAAGGTGTTGCGCCATCAATCGATAAAATGGCCGAAGACGAGCGTCTGCGGACTCGTTTTGTTGATGAACAAATCCAGCGCTTATTAGAGGATGAGCTGTATAAGTCGCGTTTGGTCACCTATTTTTTAAGATTTAGCCATCCTTATAAAAGCGCCTTCAATTTTAAAAGTCTGGGTGAATACAATAATTACATTCTCGAAAATGACATCCGCACACTACAGGGTGAGCTGGTTAAAAGCTATGAAGAGTGCGAGATTGCCAACTGCCTGTTTCGTCAGGGCATTGTCTATGAATATGAAGCCAACTATCAGATAAATACTGCGGGGCCTGATTACCGCGCTTATCAGCCAGATTTTTATTTGCCTGAATACGGTATTTATATTGAACATTTTGCCATCAATGAAAAGGGTCAAACGCCGCCGTTTATTGACCAGCAAAGCTATTTGTCTGGTATGGCCTGGAAGCGGGAATTACATCAGAAACATCAAACATATTTAATCGAGACCTATAGTTATCTCAAGCAGCAAGGCATTTTAACGAAATCTCTGGAAGAGAAGCTGCTTCAGACAGGTGTTAAATTTAAACCCTTGGCCAACACTGAACTGTTGAAAAAATTGAATGAATTCGGGCGGGTTTCGGAGTTTAGCCAATTATTATCTCAAGTGTTGGCATTATTTAAAGCGGCCTGTCTGGATTTAAAAAGCTTGGTTTCACTCGCAAAGCAACATGAAGACCATGAGCGCATGCAGGCAGCCGCGTTTTTGTTTGAGCCGATTTATGAGGTGTATCAACAGCACTTGCGTGACACCGCTACCATTGATTTTGAAGATATGATCGGCAAGGCGATTGAGTATGTCGAAGAGGGGCGTTATCAATCACCTTATCGCCATTTATTGGTCGATGAATTTCAGGATATTTCCGCCAGTCGAGCCAGGCTGGTTAAGGCCTTATTAGCTCAAAATCCGGATAACAGCTTGTTTTGTGTGGGTGATGACTGGCAGTCGATTTATCGGTTTACGGGCAGTGATGTTTCGATTACTAAAGAGTTTGAAGAGCATTTTGGTTATACCGCTGTCAGTGTGCTGGATAAAACCTTTAGGTTTAATAATAAAATTGGTGATGTTGCATCGCGATTTGTCATGCAAAATTCAACGCAAATCGCCAAGAAGATCCAAAGTCATAACATCATTGAACAGGCTGCTGTCTCTTTAATTATGACTAATCAGGATCAGGTTGGATTGAATGCCGCATTATCGGCCATTAATGCTAAAGCCAATGAAAATGTGACCGTGCTTATTTTAGCTCGGTTCAATTTTAGAAAACCAGATTTATCGGCGTTTAAGAGGCAGTACCCGAAGTTAAGGCTACAGTTTATGAGTGTGCATGGTTCAAAAGGAAAAGAAGCCGATTACGTGATCGTCTTGGGAATGGAAAAAGGCAAACATGGCTTTCCGTCTGAAAAAGCAACGCATCCGTTATTGGATCTGTTACTCCCTAAAGCGGAATCATTTGCTCATGCTGAAGAGCGGCGATTGTTTTACGTAGCCTTGACCCGTGCCAGACAGCATGTCTATCTGGTTAGCGATGCCAATAAAGCCTCCGATTTTGTCAGAGAGCTGATAGATAAAAACTATGAAATTCTTTGTGATGAATTTACAGGTGAAAAATTCCAGAAAAAGATGGCCGATGTTGTCTGTAGTGAATGTGAGACTGGCTACCTGGTGCCCAGGGATAGTCAATATGGCAGTTTTCTGGGGTGTAGCCAATATCCATTGTGTAATCATACCGAATCAGCCTGCCAATGGTGCGGCGGTGCATTGAAGGGGAAAGGCCGATTTCGGGTCTGTGAAAACAAGCGTTGCGATTATGTTGAGCCTGTTTGTCCCAAATGTAATGGGAAAATGAGCATAAGAAAAGGTCCTTCTGGACAGTTTTGGGGGTGTTCACATTACCGTAGAGGCGCTGAGTTCTCTTGTTCGCATACTGAGAAATTTATTGATTTGAAAAACCGCTAATCGTAAAGGATTGACTGCTGGTATAGTTGGTTGGCTTGAAATGAACATTGGTGAGCGGCTGGTATGCGCCATTATCGGACGGTATTATTTCCAGAACCACTCGGACTCCCTGATAGAAACGCAATATGATGAGGCACATGCGCAGAGGGAGTGCCCCGATACATTCTTAATCACCCGCGAATAATACTGCATAAAAAAATAGAGAAATAGATGAAAGAGAGTCCAATCTCCACTAAAGCATTCATTGTCCAGCAAAATAAATTTCGAGGTCTTATTTCGAGATGTAGGTCTCGGCAGTTTGTGAAAGATAAAACAACCCAGCCTTCAGCAAGGTTTCGTTTGGGTTTGAGTGATCTGTTACTCGATACACGGGTTGTCTTGCATCCTTCCCAATTCGACATCTTCCTAAATTGGATTAATCACCAGACAGATGCACAACTAGCGGACATTGCACAGCAGGCAATAGGCTACGAAGAACTGAGTGGAATATATAATGATGCACCATTAGCATCTTTGGAATGTGAGCTTCTTTGGATCACTGCTCGTATCAAGGCCGATGCTACTAAGTTTAACGATTTTCGTTCGAGCGTAGAGTCGGTTGAACACCTTGTTTTCATAGGGAAGCTCGAAGACGCAATCGAGACCTTAAAGCTCATAGAACTTGCATTCGGAGTCTCTCTTTGGTCTGTCCAACTTCGCATTGCTCTTGAACACCAAGTTGGGGGTCTTGAACGACAGAAACGGTATACCGCTGAGGTTCGAAACGTATACAAGCGTGGTCTGCTTGGTTTCGTGGCATATCACACCAGCGTGCGGAACGAAGACAGAACAACTCTGGCAAAGTTTAGTGATGACATCAAGACTCGAATTGACAAGCATCAGTACTATAACCCAGCTGTTAAGAGCTATGCTCGTTACCGTTTGGCAGGAGAATGGTCAGCCTCTGAGTCGGGATTGGCAGACATTCTCCGTGTTGAACAAAGCCACTCCGCCATTGATGTTTATGAAACCTTCGTCGCTGTTGTACAGGAAATTGCCCGTAGCAATAGTTTCCACAAAACTCATAGAGTGCTGACGAAATGTTTACACAACCTTACTTCCATCACTGATTTTCGATTAGCAAAAATCGCGCGTATGATGGGTGGCGGTGATTTCCCTATGGAATTTCGTCCTCGGAGTACGGAAATATCCAATGCGTTATTCATTGGTAAGGCAAAACTTGCAGCGCAAATTGCTCGGCAAACTTTGAAAGCACCTCACCGCATTGATCTATGGCAGTTCATATACGCAGGACTAGCTTTCTCTCACGCTACCCGCCCAAGAGAAAAAGAATTCCACCATCCAAATGAAATCGCACAGATTATTGGCAGAGTTTTATCTCGATGTGATACTTCGGATGATGCATTTGGGTTGTTGGGAAAGCTTGTGATTAATCTATGTGGACTTCCTGCCGCAGCAGGACTTACCGACTTACTCCCACTACTTCGCCGATCACATCCTGAGGATCCTTGGCAGCCTTGGCTGATAAGTATGAACAGCCCAACAATTGGTGTGGAAGATTTAGTCCCGAATACAACCCCATCAGATATTACTATACAGACAAAAAGTTGTAGTGTGAGTCCAACAGATACCGCTTGGCTGTCTTTTCAGGGTGTTGGATGTGTTTCCACCAACGTGAGCCAAGCAGCCCTTATACTATTCACTGCTGCTGGTCTACTCCGAAAAAAACAGTGCCAACAGGTTGTTGATATGATCGGTGCTCAGAACCCCAGCCTGGAATCAGAGCCGCTCAGATCAATAGCCGCTTCAATGTTGCTACACGCTTACTACTGCTTAGGCGGCCGACAAAACGTGATTACACTCATTGCGGATGAAGGAGCGCACAGCCAGGCTAACCGTCGAATGTTACCTATTCTCTCATCGCTTGAACATTATACTTGGTCTGACTATAAGGCTGTGTCAGCACCTCTTGCGACACCAATAGCATTGCACCTTTTATGGAGTATAAATGAGGATAACGAAATCGCATCACGCCTACGCTTCTCTACTGGAGCAGTTTTCAAAAAACATGGGGCAACACGCCCTTCAGAGTTAGTTGATTTAGCTGATGCATTCCAGAAACATCAACTTATTTATTTTCTAAGAGATGTGTGTGTTCCTCACATTCTTGACAGCTGTAGAATTTTGAAAAGTTCTCGTGAGGTGATGGGGGAGCGACAAGCTGTTTGCGCTGCTCTACGCGATCTCGATCCCTCCAACTCGGACGATTATCAAAACGAGGTGGTGTGGATTTCAAATCAGTTAGCACTTGATGAGGGGCAACGAATCATTGACCGTACCCGTATTTATGTGGACACCGAATCGCTATCACGATGGGCGACCAGAGAATTATCTGAAGACTATGCCCGATACCGTGATCTTTTAGGGGTGGATGTCGGCACAGTTCAGAATTTTGATGATGTATTGAAAGAGATTGTTACGGCGACACCTTCACAACGTTCCACCTTTACACCAGAAAACGAAGCGGATGCTGTACTTGTCAGCATGTTACATCGTTTGCGTGAAGAGTTCTTGAACAATCCGAACTTTGGTTTTGACTTCTACCTGAGCAAGCGTGTCCGACATCAGTCATTTGTAGGTCTGATAAGAAGCCCCCTAGAGTTCGCTCAATTCATCACTACCAGAAAGTCGGAGTCTGGCGGCTATCATCATAATGAATTCTGGTTAGAGAAGTTTATTTGCAGTAATCCAGAGACAAGAGCGGATATAAACGAGGCATTCGCGAAATTTTCGGGAAAATTCGACGACACACTAATTGCTGCGAAGGATAAGAGTTTTCATGTGCAATCCCAAGAGAAGCCACACGGCCTATTGATTTTGGAGCTTACTCCTCAGTTAATTAGCTTTGCCCGAGCGATTGTCCGAATGGACACTACACTTCCTGAATTCATTGATACTGCCATAGCAGTGCTTTGGGCTGCGCTTGAACCATCACTTGCAAATGTCAGGCGTTTCATTTCTGATGATGTAAAGACAAATATAGCAGATGGTTTTGACGAACTTCGCGCAGCTGTACCAAAGCTCGTAGATCAGGGATCTTCAGCCTACCTCGAATTTGACCTAGAGATTGGTAAATGCTCTACGGAAGTGCAACACAAGCTTGATGATGTTGCACAATGGTTTTCTCATGCCGACCTAGAAGCCCATAAGCATTTCTTCAAGCTTGATCAGATTGTGAACATCGCCATCGATTCGGCGCTTAAATGCCTGCGAGCGTTTGAGCCAGACATTGAACATCATGTGGAAGGCGATATTGAGATGCAAGCGAGCAGCCTTGTCTTCGTTCATGACGTGTTATTCGTTGCCTTGGACAATGTCCGAACCCATTCCGGAGTTAAAAAACCAAAGGTGAACGTGAGTGTTCAAGCAGATTTAGAAAACGGCACGCTTACGATCAAAGTACAAAGCGATTCCAAAGTACATAATTATGCGAAGCATGATGTGGAACTTCGCAGAATCCGTCAAATGATCGACAGTGGCAACTTCGGGCGACATACCCGTCGCGAAGGTGGAAGTGGTTTTTTAAAATTAGCTGCAGTGGTACATCAGTCTAATAAGGGACGGATAGACTTTTGTTTCACTGACGACGCTTGTCAATTTCAATTGACGGTAGTTTATTCGCTAATTGTGCAAATGTCAGATCAGGAAGACTGTCGTGAATAGTATCCACATTTTATTAGTCGAAGACGAAGCACCGAAACGCATTCATATCGAACGATTCCTGAAAACCCTAAGTTCAGGCGTAACCATCACCGTTGCGCAATCAGTTAATTCAGCACTTGATGCGCTTGAAAAACAATTGCCTGACTTGCTCCTCCTAGATATGTCCTTGCCAACCTTCGATGTTGGGGAACGTGAGAGTGGTGGTAGACCCCAAGGCTTCGGAGGTATCGAGATACTGCGCCACATGACTATGACCGAAATCAACTGCCCAACTGTAGTGATAACTGGATATGAAGCCTTTTTACGAGAAGCAGGTAAGACAGTCGATCTATCACAACTGCGTGCCGAATTGGAGAAAGAATTTCCTCAATGTCTCAAGGGGGTACTGCACTACAATTCAACTTACGACGAATGGAAAACTGAGTTAGGAAAAGCACTGGCTGGGTTTAGCATTCATGCGGAGATAGGAAAATGAAAATATTAATAGCGGACGACCAAACCCGCCGTTACGGTCGCCTCGTTAAAGCGCTTGAAGATATTGATGTGGCGCGTGACAAAATCGATATTGTGCCTTGCGCAAATGATGCGCGAGATTGCCTCAAAAACACGAATTATGATCTACTTGTCCTTGACATACTGTTACCGCTCCGACCAGAAAGTGAACCCGACATTCAATCTTCACTTGATCTGCTTTTCGATCTGCATGAAGGAGACGAATACCATAAACCTGTGCGTATCCTTGGCATTACAGCTGACAGGAATGTTGTCGGAGTTGCTTCGAAAAATTTTGAAGAGAGGACCTGGACGATCGTTGAATTCTCAGAAAGCAGCGATGAATGGATAAACCGCGCAGTTGAGTGTGTTCGCTATATCTTAAACGAAGAAAAGAAACCTACTACAGAACAGCCGAGTTATGGGATTGATCTGGCGATTATTTGCGCCCTCGAAAAGCCAGAGCTGGAAGAGGTTCTTAAACTACCGTGGAATTGGTCCTCTCCACGACCTATTGATGACATAACATTTGTTCAGGATGGATACTTCGAAGTTGAGCAACGCAAAATCACTGTCTGCGCCACTTTTGCACCTCGTATGGGAATGGTCTCAACTGCTTTACAAAGTGCGACTCTTATTTCCTTGCTTCGACCACGTTTAATTGCTATGTGTGGTATTTGTGCTGGCGTAGTTGGCAAAGCTGAGTACGGTGATGTCCTTCTAGCTGATCCAGCTTGGGACTTTCAAAGTGGAAAAAGAATTCGCGACAAAGAGAATTCTCAATTTACTATCGCACCGCATCAGTTACCAACATCTGTGAAAGTGCGAACACACGTTCAGCAACTTCGCGGAGAGTGTGATGCACTGAAGAATATCTCTTCAAAATACCTTAATATGCCACAAACTCTCAATATCGTTATCGGCCCAGTTGCTTCTGGTTCGGCTGTACTTGCAGACGGAGAAATTGTTAACGAAATCAAAACACAGCATCGTGAGCTCATTGGTGTGGAGATGGAGATCTACGGAATGTACGCTGCGGCTTATAGTGCATCAAAACCGCAGCCACAGCCGTTTGCACTCAAGGCCGTTTGCGACTTCGCCGATCCTGATAAGAAGGACAACTATCAGCAATATGCGGCTTATACCAGCGCAAATGTACTACGCCTCCTAATGGAGAGGTTCGGGCTGCGGCTCCTAGATTAAGCGAAGATTCTAAAATCATATATTATGTTCCTTCGTACTGAACTGTTTTGCGGGTTTTCCAAAGTTATTCAAGGAGTAGTAGGTCATAGAATAAAGCAGCCAAGAATTTCGCTGAAATTCATGGAATCCACGAACCTGAGTCGGCAGTGGGCTCGAACTGTAGTCGCAAATAGTCCTACCGATGACGGCGTTTTATCAAGCATGCCTCTCTCGCAGGAATAATACAACCGTTCGATGCGAGGGCGTAGAGTAATTGCTAGAGTTTTTTCAATATCCACTTGTTGGGTATTGAAAAATCGAAGCAGGACGGCTCGGACTTGCTTAGCAATCTAACCGTCGCTAAATTTTTGACTATTTTTGGTATAGAACCAAAAAATCTTGTGTCAGAAATAGCGACTCCCAGAGCATTTTGATTTTATTCATATGTGTGTTCGAATATGAGGTTGACCACCTAATTAGCCTTGAACTTGGCAGCTCAAATTCGATTCGGAATCTCTGTCCAGAATCTTTTGTCACGCAGCCTTTAAACGCTTATGTCAAAGATAAACTGGAAAATAAACTACACGAACTGATTTGCTCAGGACAGATTCCTGGCTACATCAAACGTATGGGGCGGGGTTGAAAACCCCGCCCCGCGTGGGAGCATGCTAACTCTAACATTAACCCAATGTGATTGAAATTGTGATATTTTCTGTTTTCTGAACAGTAGGCATCAATTATTTCGTTGATTATTGATTGATAAAAATCTGAAGACAAACATAATTTTGATATTACTTCATGTATAATTTTTAGATTCATTTTTCTGTATTTTTTAAATTACTAAAATAAAAATAATTTTATTAATCTAAGAAATGACTTTTTGAAATTCTAACTATTTCATATTCAATTGGCTTGCCATTTAACGGTAGTGTAACATCATCGCCAACGCTTTTATGTAATAGTGTTTTTGCTACTGGCGCTAGATATGATACAACTCCAAATGCAGGATTCCCTTCATCATAACCAAGTATTGAAATTATTCGGATGTCTCCACTTTCAGACTTCATCTCCACCTCCATACCAGGCAAGACTTCATCAAAAGTGTTGTTCTTGATTGCATCAGTTTCTTCAATCAATATGTAAAAATCTAATATCTTGCTTATTGTTGATATTTTGTTAGGTAACTCATAACTTATTTTGCTTTGTAATTGCATATATTCTGGGTTTTCACGTAAATCGTTGTCACGCTTAACAGATTCCCCCATCTCTTTTGTAGCTTCCTGAATTTCTTCCCTTAGCTGCTCTCTGAGCTTAGATAGATTTGAAAGCCCCCTTCTGCTTAAATAAAACTTGCTTGACATTATTTCTTAATCCATGGCATATGGTTTATAGAATTTTGAATTGTCGACAGAATATCTAGAGAATTATCAACAACAACAAACTGGTCTGAAAGGCGATTAAATTCTTCATGAAATTTCTGACGCGTTGAATTATCATCTAATATCTTATCTAATAATCCCTTTCCTCTGCTTGTTATTCTATTTTGACGATCCTGTTCATTAATACTGAGAAACAAAGTCAGATCAGGACGACGTATTGAATAGAAATCACCTTCATAATTCAAATCCACATTTAGTCCAGCAACTCTATGAGATACCACCGTATCAATCAGATAACGGACACAGTAAACATTTCCAGTTTTTAATAACGCCTCAATTTGAGTTGAGGCAAATATCACGCTACTTAAATAAAAAAGGTAGTGTGCAGCTTGTGATTCACAACGAACCTGTGAGTCTATAAACTCTCGGCATGTATCAAATGGAACACTTGGCGTTCTCATTAAATGCGACCCTGGATCTTTATGGGAGAGCTGCTCAGCCACACTAGATGTGCCTGAGCCATCTAGACCCGTAATAATAATTAGTTTGCCCATTATTTTGTCTTTTTTGGTTTGTGTCCTGGGATTACTGGAAAACAAAGTGTATCTTTCAGAGTAATTCTCTCAGTAGTTTGAGATCTAATAAAAAACTTTGATCTGGATTGTCCAGTTGAAGTAGACGTCATAGCTAAGTCTAATTGCTCAATTAATATTGAAGGCTCATTACGATATGTATTTCTTTCGCCACAAGCACTTTTGGACTGCGCTATATTAGCATCAGGTGATACAGCTAATCTCCATGCTGTACCCTCTTCCGCAAGCTCGCCTGTTAGTCCAAAAGCCCTTTCATGGTTTGGAGTCAAAGGCAAATCTGCTCTAGATGCAATCAGCTTGTATTCACTATACGCTCTCCCTAAATTACAGATGTGGCCAGTATCTATAGTAATATCTCGATCGAAATATACTTGGCTTGGGAAGCCAGCATATTTTAAGGTTCTAACGTAACTTTTGATAACTTCAAGGACTTCATTACGGATATAATCTGCCGCACAAATATCAATGCCTTGAAGCTGAATAGCCTCATTTTCTAATTGTGAAATTAACATCTCTACATGCGCCCATGAGAAATTCAGCCCTTTTGTGTGCATCCTTAATAAAGCATTTAAATGATATCTTTCACCATCTATTATACCTGGGCCTGGTCTCCTTTCTGTTTTGGGATAGAAGAATTTTGATTTAACTAAACCGTCTATCTTCCTTTCGGCATCTAAAGCAAAATATTCACCATCTTCATTCCTAAGAAGATGTAATTGACAGTCATAAACTTTTACATTACCCAATTCTATTGAGTCGCCATTCAAGGCAGAATTTGCTAATTGTTGCCATTGATTGGCAATTACATTTGAGTTTGTTCGAACCAAATAACAAGGACTTCCTTCTGTTGATAGTTTGGCACAATGACTTTTTGGATCGCTTATATAAGCAAATTTCTCTATTGGTACTGTATTTTTCTGTATTATTAAATAAGACCCCGATTTTATTATTAAATGGTCTTCGTATTCTTCAACACAGACTGCTTGATTCACAACTAAAGGTTTAAATCTAAGTTCAATGCATGCACCTTTTCGGCCTTTTCTGTTAGATAAAAATGTATTTTTGTAGGTTTTTAATAAGTTAGCTACATCGAGTTCAAAGTCATTTCTAGATGCCGCACCCACAATTTCAGATGCAGACGTCCATCCATAGGTATATGGAGAAAAAGAAACTCGTAGTCCAGCAACCCCTTCCATCAAATTATTGCTTATGCGTTCATGCATATCCTGAATAGTCGGGTTTCTACGACTATATCCTACAGTTGCAATTCGGACTCTAACGCCAAGATCCTCATAGAGCCACTGTATTAAGTCATCTAAATATGGATATGCTGAAGGATCGTTGTCTAGGTAACAATAAATAACTCCAGGCCGATCATTTCTTTCTGCCCCCAAAAGTCCGTATTCGGGCATTTTGAAATCTTCATTATAAATATACTCATCGTTCAATGGATAAGCATCAATTGCCCCACTTCTTAAGGCTCGCTCTAAACATACAATCTTTAGAGCAGCCACTAGATTTGCTAATGACCTTCTTGGCATGTTCCAGAGAGTTGTGCCAGCATTTTGGCTGCAAAAACTACACCTGTTTAAACAACCAACTTGGGGTTGGAAATGGCGCATATAGCCCAAAGCCTCGCCAGGTATAGTTCGAAGTTGCTCAATAAGGTCTCTTCTAAGCTCAATATCCTCCAAAGAAACATTATCAATAGATCTTTCACATTGAAGAACTGCCGCAGGAAGTTCAGAGCCCAGCATTAAATTGAACGAATATTGAGCTTTGGCTATTGCCAACATGGCGTACTCTCCTGAATCATGATAATATCTACTTGTGTCATATTAGTGCAGTGAGTAGATGGATGTCAAACAACCTACTAGATGTTTTTTCAAAGCTTCGTAACGGGCAGGCAATTCAGGCCAGATTACAATGGCTTGAAGACCGCATTTTTTGGCTTGGGGAGTTAAATAGATCAGATCTTGTAATCCGATTTTCCGTTTCACTACAGCAGGCATCGAGCGACATAAAGCTTTATCAAAAACTTGCTCCAAAAAATATGCTGTATAACGCAAGCAAAAAGATTTACTTCAATAGTGACGACTTTTGTCCATTATTTCCGAAAAATCATAATTTATGGCTAGCGGCTAATAATTTCGAAAACAAGACACTCAGATCTATACAATGCGTGCCTGTAGCGCCAATCAAACGCAGTATTTCAGATAACGTATTAATGTCGGTCTCTCGCTCCTATCTTCATCGAATACCTATTTCGATACTCTATCAATCGATGAAGAATGATCTACCTACATGGAGAACGATTTGTCCTCATACAATAGTAGAAACTGAAATTCGTTGGCATATCCGAGCATGGGTGGCTAATAAAAGGACTTTCACCGATATAGTTCCAGGGAGAATTTTGGATGTAAAGGAAGAAGCAAACACTGAATGGGTTGGCAGTGAGGCCGACACAAATTGGAATACAAAGGTTGATATTATACTTGAGCCTTCCTCTCAACTATCGGACTCGCAACGAGCTATTGTTGAGCGGGATTATCAAATGGAAAATGGTTGTTTAATAATTGAAATGCGAGAATGCCTGGTTTACTACCAGCTATCTTCAATGTATTTAGTTGATGCTGTCAGAGAATTACAAGGTGAGCCTGGGGATAGAAATTTCGGTGTGGCCGTGAAAAATTGGCAGGATTTATTGAAATATGTAAAGGGAACCAGTAAGTAATGATAGATCAATCAGATTTCGAGTTATGGAAGGAAAGGCTACTTTCAAGTGAGCATTTTCCAGCAAGTATTTTAATCAAGGAAGCAGCTTCTTCAGTCTGGATAGCATCCGGTTTAGCAAAAATCTCAGCAATATATGGAGCCTCTATTATTCAAAGACTTAGTGGCAAGCCAAGTCGTTTTATAACGCCGATTGAGTATGCCCAAAATAATCAAATTCAATGTTTACCTATTTTAGTTTCCTTAAGGGGTAATCACACGGACGCTATCGAAGTAGCAGAAATTATCGCTGCCCGAAAAATGAGTGCTTCTTTACTGGTCACCGCAGACGAGTATGGAGGGGCCTCCAACATATTTCGAAATAGTATTTTTAATGCAAATATCGCTAGCTCGAATCTTCCATCACGAGATCAAAGATTTGTTAATTGCAAATCAGTGATCATGTTATCTGCATTGGTTCAAAAACTGGTTTATTCTTCGTTTGGCTCAATGAACAAACCTTTAATAAGTAGAAGCTCTTTAATTGAAGCTTGGTCTCATGCCAAGACTAGCTCAGAAAATCTTCTAGAAAAAATATCCAATATTAAAGACCTGGAACAAAAACAAATAATTATCCTTTCAGATGGCATCACATCCTCATATGCAATTACCTGGCAATCAATATTAAGCGAGTCTGGCGTAGCCACAGCAGCTTATTTAGATATAAAAGACTATACCCATGGTGATCATATTGCAGCAACCCGTACTAGAAATGCTATATATATTGTCATCAGTCATTCTGGAATAAAGGAAATCAGTCAAATATTTACGGATCGTTTTTCATCTCTTTTTCCAGTTCTAAAATTAGAATTGAAGAGCGACGTGCATTTAAGATTCTGGGAAAATCTTTTTGTTGTAATTAATGTAACATCAGGCCTAACTTCCTTGTTAGGATATTCAAACCAACGTCCACCCAAAGACCCTATTGTCTGGAGTTGGAGAGATTGGGGAAAAATAATACAACAATAAATGTAATGATCACCAATTTATCTCTAAGTGCCCAGCGAGAAGTTCGTTTGCGTTGTTAGTACAGCACAAACTATTGATTTATTGAACAGCAATAACTAACGAACTTCATGCGATCCACTTATCAGATAATTATTAAATTTGGTACTGTACCTTGAATTGGACGATATTTTCAGCTCTTCGCTGCTTGTATATGATGAAAAATATCATGAACCTCAAATTAATTAAAGATAGTGCAATCAATACTGCGTTTGCCGCGCTTTCTGAGCAGCAATCTCAGTACCTTTCTCAAGCCCTCGACAGTTATGCCTCAGCACTCAAATCATCAATCTCAAAAGCATCAATCTCAGTAGATGAAATTACGAAGCAAAGTCTAGCTGTAAAGCAAGGTTTTTTAGCGGAGGCACACCACACCGCATCCTATAATATCGAAGCTGCGGCGAGAGGCGTTAACAACATCAAAGCCGATATGGATTCTCTCTCGGCTATCGACCAAGTCATCGATATTCGTATCACATCTGCTAGCAGTGATAGTGTCGATTTCCAGCTCAAATTTTATAAAGACGGAGAAGCAAGCGCGAAGGCATTCCATCCTACTAAACAACCTAATAAATATGCCGATGTAGGTAAGGTCGTTCCAGGGGACCAACTTGATGAAGCTATTGACAAAGCCAATCGCGAAGCCTTACGCAACCAGCAAACTAGGCCTGACGTTAGCCAAAATTATGACCATACGGCAAAAAATGCGACAGATACTATTTCACATCCAGATCGTCCTGATATCAAAAGCCAATCCTTAAATAGGAAAGGCCCTGGTGGTTCAGAAGACCTCACAAAAACGATTGAAAAAGGTGAAAAGCCCGAATACCAACGCAGTAAGCAGGTACAACAGGAATTGCAAGGGGCTCAGTATGCCAATGCTGCTGTGTACGGTGCGCTTTCTGGATTAATTACCTCTAGTGTTTCTCAACTTTACGACGCACTTACATCCGAAGAAAAACTGACCGAGAATGATTATATGGCAATGGCCGAGCAAATCATAAAAGGGACGGTGAGTGGCTCGGGTAAGGCGCTGTTAACTACAGGGATCCAGCATGCCGGTAAGGAACTACTAAAAAACTCAAGTAAGGAAGCCTTGAAAGCCATAGGTGAGCAGCTCAGTAAAGGAAATATTGCAGCCAATGTGGCGATTTTGACCACCCAGCTTGGCCACGACCTATACAGAATGTCAAGAGGCGAGATTGATGGTATCGAACTCGCTGATAGCACGATAAATACCAGCATCGGTGTCACCGCGTCTGCTGGTGGTTATGTGCTAGGCGTGGAAATCGCCGGCTGGGTTGGGCCAATGATTTCCAGTACAGTTGCAGAGACAGCCGTAATGGGTACTACTCTTGGCGCTATGGGGCCTATTGCATTAGGTGTCCTAGGGGGCATCGCAGTTTCTGTGGTTATGGGCGCATACTGCAACCACTTCGCATCCCAAGGCTCAAAGATTGCGATTGCAGATATCGAATTATGTATGACGGCGCTTCAGAGTGGTGAAATGAGCCTCGCTAGCTATACCGGAACAATCGGAAGCATGTCTGAATTTGAATTTGGGTGGAATGATATATGGCCATTGTCTGGAACATTTAGCGTACTCGGTGAATACAAAGCCAGAAAACAGCAATTAATGAGCGTTCAGTCAGAAATTGCTTCACGTAGGGCTCATTTAAGTGAACGTGAGGCGGAAATCCTTTATGCGATGCAGGCTAATTATCAAACGGAACTCCTCAAAATCGACAATTTTTTCGAAGAAAAACAGCGTGAATTGTTTGCTCAGGCCGAAGGAATGTTCCATCAACTTGAAAAGGAATTGGATGATCATCTGCAAGTGCAATTTGCTCTACATCATGCGGCGAATTCATCCCGATTTGCAGAATTGCACTATCAAAACAGCAAAATCCAAAAAGTTGAACATCTCAAAGAGCGCCTTAAAATCTATACTGGTGAGCTGATTCAATTAAAAGAAAATCTTGCCGCTCAAGAGGGGCTAAAACCTGAACTTAAATTCCATCTTCAGGCAGTCCTTGAGCTTCGACTTAGCAATGTGCTTCCTGCTACTACCCCACACGATATTGCCTTTAACTTTATCTACGGAGACCAAGAGGTTGCTTAAATATATTGCTCATTTTTTTTCTAAGCGCTGTTTAGATGCACACCAACGTGACACACAAGCTGCTATTACTCGGTATGAGCTTGAAAAAGAGCAGAGCGAGTTTCGGATCAATGAACGCCATGCCGAACTCAAAGAGTCATTGGAACAAAGAGCTAAAACACGAAACGAAGAACTTGAAGAGACTATCAACTACTTCAATCAGTTCTTCACTGAAGCTGAGGCTATCAGACCACTAACACAGATTCTGTACAAGCATGTGTTTAATGCATTGGATATCTGGTTAGAACTCGATATTCAAAATCAGGAAATCAATCATCAGAAAAGCTGTATTAATGCGTTAGAAGCAGAGCTAGAATTCTATACTGAAAGTATTGAAGCTTACAAAGTCCTGGCTCAAACAGATGAGCGAGAGCAATGGAAGTTAATCACACAATCTGTCCCGCTGAATATTAATAGCCTTCACATTGACCGTGCAATTAATGACGTTAAGAAATGGACAGACTCCCAGGCCAGTGAGTATGACCGACAGCTAAAACGAATAGAATCCTCGAAGAAATTTGTAATAAGTCAGATCGGAAAACTCCACCACCTTATGAGGGAGACTATCAAGAACTGTCGTACACTCAACGATGCCTTAACGAAAGAACGTAATGAAGCTAAGCAACTATTCAAAGAAATTTTGACTGTTTGGCAGTCTGTTAAAAGCAGAATTGATAAGTATTACCCTGAATCCTTCGATGAATTAAAAGAAATCAGGCAGGCTCAATTTGAGCAAAAAAACAACCTATTTAATTCAAAAGATAGTCTCGATATACACATTACTTATTATCAGAAGAAGATTGATGACGCTTACAACAATTATGAATTTGATGCCATAGACAACGATAAATACAATAAGCAACGTTATCTCGCCGAGAAAAAAGCATTACAAAGACAAATTGGAGAGCTTTTGGGCAACATGAATGAGACGAAGTCCAAAGTGGATACTTTGATCAAGATGCAAAAATGGCTCAGTCAACTCCACCCTGCACACCAAGTGGAGAATATATACCGATTGCTGAATGAGAATTATGAAACTACTGGAGAAAAAATGTACTGGAAAACATTAGGGGTAATCACTAATAACATTAAGCCTGATAATTACCGAGTTCACCGTGAGCAGGTACGCCCGCAAGTAGAAAAGGTTTAATAAATGCTAAATGAAACACTTTCAGCACAGTATATGGCTATTAATTTTTCTTGGAAGACTGTCCTTAACAAGCCAGAATGTATCGCTATACTGTATGCCGTACATTGCAATTACCGAGACAATAAAAGTTTGCTGCGTGTTTTGCCACAGTTCCAACCCAATCGTCTTGAAGCAGCACTAACCACCCTGATTGCCTACCAACTAGTAGAGGTTCACCTAGATAAGTTAATTCTAGCCGACGATGCCATTCGCCTGGACCAACTAGTTCAGGCAGATCCACTCATTATTCCCAGAGGGGGCATGGAGTTGGGGGTGCTTCAATATACTTCCTTGCTAGATAGCCTGGGCATCAATAACCCAGGCTTAGCCATCAATACCCTATGGATCAGCAATAACATACCAGAGGAAGTTTAGTCACCATGACTGATACTATTCAAACTAGCTTTTTTCGCCAAAAAAATGCGTTCATCCGTCATATTGATGACTGGATTGAGTACCTGTGTCTATTGATTGATCGCATCGAACTTGACCATGAGAGAGTCAAATACGAACGGCAGCTACGCTGGATACTGGGTTTCCGTGAAGGCAGTAACTCATCTATTCACCATAATCTCATGATCTCAGAGATTTATGCGAACATCTATGACGAAGCCAGCCCTGAAGAGCCCAAAAACTACACTCCAATACTCGACTATTATAAATTGGGCGATCATGCTTTTAGAGAAATCGAAAAAGCTATGAATTGTCCCCACCTATATTTGCTTCAAGGCCCACCAGGCACCGGCAAAACCACGGCCATTGTCGAGCTCGTACTGCAAACATTGCGTGAGAATCCCAATGCACGGATTCTTATCACCTCTGAAACCCATGTCGCTGTTGATAACGCCATCGACAGACTCAGTTCCGTAATTGGTGATGATAAGCTGTATACCATCCTTAGATATAAGCAATTTTCAAAGGGAACGCAACTAGAAAACCCCAAGGTTGAAATCGCCGAGTTTGAAAACAAGGCCAATCAGGTATGGACTGACGCATACCTAGCATCGCCAGCACTCACTGAAATTCTTTGGAAACGCCTCGCGACTAAAGACAAACGTACTCCAGGCTGGCTTGCCAAAAACATCGCTGATAAACACCAGATAATAGGCATCACCTGTAACCAAATAGAGCACCTAATAGATAAGCTTTCAGAGCCGTTCGATCTGGCTATTGTCGATGAATGTTCAAAAGCCACGCTTCCAGAATGGCTAATGCCACTTTCAGTCTCAACTAAAGGGATTCTCGTTGGCGATCATAAACAGCTACCACCGACTTTTTGTAGCACTGAATCAGAGGCTCTGTCAAATCTCAGCAAATGCCAGGAAAAACTGATACGAGATGGGGTCATAGATAAATTGTTTAATAATGCGCCTTCATTCATGAAAGGAAAATTGCTAACGCAATACCGAATGCAACCCAATATTGGTGAATTCATCTCTCAAGTTTTCTATGATGGTCAACTTAATCACGGTAGAACTCAAGTTGACGATCCTGCGCTAAATTTTGGTTGGTTAACATACAGTACAAATACTCTCTACCCTGATCCTGACATCAAAGAGCTGGTTAACGAGCTGGAAATATCATTAATCGATAGCGCTCTAAAAACACTGACTAAAAGAGGCTATCAACTGTCTGTCGCCGTGATTACTCCATACGTGGCACAATCACGAGCGTTAAGGGAAACCCTGAAAAAATACGAAGGCTCGTCGCTTACTATTGAAATCGATACCGTAGATGCATTCCAGGGGAAGCAGGCGGATATCGTTTTCTTTAGCTTTGTACGTAATAATGGATCAGCTCAATTCTATGGCGATGGTAGACGATTAAATGTCGCACTATCGCGAGGCAAGAACGAAGTGTACTTAGTAGGCAGCCTAGATTATATAAAACAGCAGCAACATTACATATTGAGAAGACTATCTAAACTCCCCAGGATTAAATCAGTCGATTGAGTAGTCTCGGTTCTTAACCGCATCGCAAATCGACGGCAGTGAAGATCGCCAAATTACACTGAAATTTGGCAGCAAAGAACTCGGTTTTTTAGGTCATGCGTTCATGAATTGGCTTCATGACTTCAGTAGCCTCTGTGGTAATAATTGCGCAGGAATACAGGTCTTGTTGCTCATGAAATTCCCAAAGACCAGCAAACGCAAACAGTTGATTGTCCTGACGGTGTATGTGAAATGCTTGCTTTCCCGTATCTTCCTGACGCCACTCATAAAAACCTGTCGCAACTATCAAACAACGCCGATGTTGGTACGCAGATCGGAATGATGGCTTTTCTCGTACTGTTTCGACTCGCGCATTGATCAAATGTTTTTTGCTATCTTTAGCCCAGGATGGAACCAAGCCCCAGAACAGATTGACTGCTTTGAGCGATTTATCATCCAGTTCGACAATGCTGAGGATTTTTTGTGTTGGCGCTATGTTGTAGCTGGGCTGATAGCGAGGTAGGCGCTGCAACCCAAAATGTTCGACGAGGGTTTCCGGCGTTGCCGTTAGATTAAAGCGACCGCACATGCTGTTAGACTCCTGGCATTTTTTATCGGCTAATTTTTAAAATGCAAATAGCTTAAGGAACAATACAGAACAAATAGAGAACAAGAACTGATTTTAGTGTACCATCTTGAGTCTCATTAAGACATCTCACTCAATATGAACATTATTCAGATTCAACAGCCGTTCGACAGCCAATGGCCGAGTAATGTGCAGTTGCCAATTTTTGAATTAGCTCCATTCCCAACGCAAGTTGACTTGCCTTTGTTCGCTTTCAAAATTCCAGCGGGCTTTCCTTCGCCAGCGGACGACCATCTGGAAGCCACCATCGACTTAAATCAGCAGTATGTTCGCCATCCTGCTGCAACCTTTTTTGTTCGGGTGCAAGGCAACTCTATGATTAAAGCAGGTATTCATAGTGGTGATATGCTAATCGTAGATCGGTCTCTGGAGGCCCAATCAGGCTCGATTGTCATCGCTGTCGTCAATGGTGAATTAACCGTAAAGCGATTAGTGATTAATGGTGATGATGTGTGGTTGATGCCTGAAAATCCAGAGTTTCAACCCTTGCAGATTAGCGAAGGCATGGAATTACATATTTGGGGTGTAGTAGCACATGTCATTCATTCCTTATGAGTTTGTTCGCAATTGCAGATTGTAATAATTTTTATGCGTCCTGTGAACGGGTGTTCCAGCCCAACTTAGACAGGAAACCGATTGTTGTTTTATCCAATAATGACGGTTGCGTGATTGCGAGAAGCAACGAAGCAAAATTATTAGGGGTAAAAATGGGTGCCCCGTATTTCAAGATTCAACACTATGCCAAGCAGGAAGGCATAACGATTTTATCCTCTAATTATTGCTTATACGGCGACATGTCGCAGAGAGTAATGCAAGTGCTCTCCAATTATGCACCGAGAATTGAAATCTACTCCATCGATGAGGCATTTTTGGATTTTTCCGGAATGCCAGGTGATTTAACGCAGTATTGCCAGGATATTTGCAAAACCGTTAAGCAATGGACTGGCATTCCAATATCTATAGGTATTGCCCCCACCAAAACATTGGCTAAGCTGGCCAATAGATTAGCAAAAAAAGGGCACGGCGGTGTACTGGATTGGCGAACATTGGTTTCACCCAACAAGATATTGGAAGCCATCCCACTCGAAGATATTTGGGGCATCTCAAGACGCTGGTCTGAAAAGCTTCAAGCGTTAGGAATTAAAAACGCACTGGATCTTAGTCAAGCCGAACCCAAGCGTATGCGCCAACACTTTGGCGTGGTCATGGAGCGTATAGTCATTGAGTTACGAGGCAATTCCTGTATTCCTTTAGAAGAAATGCCTTCGGCAAAAAAGCAAATAATGACGTCGCGCAGTTTTGGAGAAAAATTAACCCAGTTTGACGACCTGCGAGCAGCAGTTACCCATTTTTCTGCGCGCGCAGCTGAAAAATTACGCCATCAAAAATTAGCAACTCAGGCCTTGACGGTCTTTATTCAGACCAGTCCTTTTGATACCCAGCAATATGCCAATAGCGCTACAACAGTCTTTGAGTTGCCGAGTAATGATTCAGCCCAGTTGATTAATGCTGCTCATCGAGGCCTGGAGCGTATTTTTAAAAAAGGTTTTAGCTACCAACGCGCCGGAATCTTACTTCCAGATTTACTGCCAGCTGGCGTAGCGCAAAAGTCCCTGTTTGATTCAGACGAGCGCTCAATTCGATCGGATCAGCTGATGGTTACGCTGGATAAAATCAATCGGCTTCATGGAAAAAAGAGCATTTGTTATGCAAGCGAAATTATCAGCAAACGCTGGCACATGCGGCAACAATTTAAGTCGCCTTCTTATACAACTAACTGGCGGGAGTTGCTGACCATCATGAATTGATGAATATTTATGTTGTTAGAAAATGAGTTTCTGGTTTCGACCCAAAACTGTCCTTGGCATCAGTTATTTTGAACGTCTGGTTAATGTCGGCCAACAGTCTGTCGTCGAGCAAAAAGAGATGTATATAATCCGGTATTGGAAGATATCAGCTGATAGGGTTGTGCGCTTACTGTTTTCATCTATAAATTAGCCTTATTTCTATAAGTTATCAATGGCAATGACTTCTGAGGTTGCTGATGATTGTGATTCGTCTTTGCTATCTGGAGATACTCAAAATCCAATAAATCGTCTAATTTTTTTTTATCTCGTGACCACATCACGTTATAGTTAGAAACGTTTTTTAATCTATCTTTCAACACTTTTTCTATGCGATCCATTCGGTCTGGGTCAGAAGTCATAAAACCGATTGGGATAGTAATACCGCTAGTTTTATTAGGTTGAAGGTGATATTGGGCAATCGCAAAGACTCCTTGGAATACCATTAATTCGACTCGATCAAGTGATGATGCGTTGTAGAGCGCAACTCCATGTGGCAACCGTTGTGAAAAGGATTTTTTCCGATGATTGAAATTGTCATCGTTGTTTTCAGTGGGAAATAGCGTCACCAAACCTTCATGCGAGTTATCACTTTTCTTTAATACATCGTCTATTTTTGCAATAAATTCCGTGAGATCACTTCCACTTGCTGCCCAAAGCGGTACATCGGCTGGCAACCAGTAGATTCGCCCTACCTTTTTATCTTCTGACCCTGCTAAAAAACTTTTTAGCCATCTTTCGATTTCAATACGATTATTTTTTAGATATACAGGTCCCAAAAGTGCCCGTGTATTTTGATTTCCATAACCTGTTTTCTTACGATCTCTATCCAATAACCAAGCACTCAAGTCAAAACGATTTTCAGATACATATCTTGCAAGAACCTCATCTCCGAATAGTTCGCAAAATTTCTCGATAGACATTCCTTCGTCGGAAACTTTTAGTTTACCTAAGTAATCAGCTATCTTTGCCTCAAGCTCATTGGAAAGCGAAAATTTTCTAACTTCTCCAACCTTTTGACTTACATCTCGAATTATTCTTACTTCATGATCTCGAATTGGCTCAAGTTCTATTACCATATCGATAGGGACTTGCAATGTATGTTGTTGTTGGCATTGCCCAATTTTATAAAGTCGTGTCTTTTGCGCTTCATGTAATGATGCGCGCGTATTCTCTAAATGCGCTCGATATTGACGACTGAACGCTTCACATATTTGATCTTGGGATGCTTTCATTAATGCCGAATCTGCTTCGATCTCTGGTAAACCCCATTTTGTTCCTGAATAATTATTTTTCAAAAGTAATTGCAAAGACAAGAGATCGAATTGCGCTTTTTCTTGACGCTCTTCAAAGACCGTCAAAGAGGGAACTAAATTTGTTCCATTAACTGATTTCGCTTGTAAAAGAGAAGAAGGCTTTATGCTGCCATCTGTATTGATGACGGCAAGTCTTTTCTCAAACAAACTGTTAAGTAGAACCTCTCTTTCCTGATTATTGAGTCCAAAGTAATTTTGAAGCTCATTAGGATGGATTCCTCCTAACATTAACAGTAATCTACATGAAAATTCTTCCATAGCGGGTAATGGCTGCTCTGTTGTCCATGAGCATTCAAACTCATACATCCTCGCTGGTAACATCAAAGAGATTACATTCGCAGTCCTTCGGGTTTCTTGTCTTGGGTCAAGATCAATATTCAAGTTATCCATTTTTTTCCCCATGTAGAGAATCTGTATCAACGATTTTGTAGTCACTTTTCTTGGTTATTGCTTGTTCTTTGACAAACTTGAAAACCTTTCCTAAAGGATCTTCGTTATTTGCGTTTTGCCACATACGACAAGCTCCGACAATAATTAATCGCTCTTGTGCTCGCGACAGAGATACATTGATCCGAGGCTCATTAACTAGAAATCCTTGTTGTTTATCAATAGAATCTCTAACCAAGCTTAAGATTATTATGGGGTTTTCCTGACCTTGATAAGAATCCACAGTATCAATTTTTATCAAACATCGTAAAGGTCCCGCCCATTCCGCCCGACTGAGTTGCTGATCAAGAAGATCGCGTTGCGCTCGGTACATGGTAATAATACCAATTACATATTTCTGAGATTCAGTCTGAGATTCACAGATGTGTTCCAAATATGGACTCTGAGAAAGTAAGCGTAAACAATCCAAAATTAAATTTATTTCATGATGATTAACAAAACCAGTACCGCTAGGCTCTTCACCAGTTACTGACTCACCTTGTCCGCTGTCTATCCATACTACAGGCGTATTCCACGGATGCGGTAAAGCAGAATACCAATCAGGAGGACAACCTCGCCCAGTTTTTAACTTTGTAAGCTCATTCGCATAGAAACAATGTGAGACTAAATCACCAATCGGTTCGCACATCCGATATTGCGTGTCAAGAGTAACGCCTTTAGCTGTTTCAAATAATCTTTGAAAATCGGTTACTTGTATAGACCTTTTGGAGATACCAAGTCGTTTGGCAGCAGATTTGAGATGATTTTTATCATAAAAAGGCGGTAATTGTCTGTGGTCTCCTACTAGTAGTACTCGCTTACCAGATTGAATAGCAATCATAAGCTCACTTGCTTGAGCGCGAGCTGCTTCATCAACAATCACCCAATCAAAATTTGTTTCAGCGATACCAAGTTGCTTCTGTCCTAAACCAACGAGGGTTCCACAAACAAGCTGTCTAGTTTTTACTAAAAATTGGTCATAATTGGCTTCCCCAGTTTTAAGAACATCAAGCCATTCATGGCTTAGTTTTAGGAGATTGGATAATTTTGTTGTTGAAGACGGGTTATTAACTTCATGAAAGTCGGCGATTATTTGTACAATAGTTTCCCAGCGATTTTCGCTATTAAGCAACTTATGCGCATCAATCGAAAAACGACTGTTAACAAAAGACTGGAAAGCATTTTCTTGTTTTTCTAGGTCATTTGTTAAGTCTGACAATCTGTGTTCGTCTTTTTCAGATCGAACAGGTTTAGAGTTTATCTCTGTAATTCCTTCAACACACTTTCTTAATGTGTCAAGCAATGGGGATATATTCCTGTGAACGGCGGCGACCTCTCTGACAAAACTATCTGGCAAAACTAAACTGCGTGCAAAAGTACATATACGTTGATCATATTCTCGATGAAATTGGTGACGCATTTTTCTTTGAAGTGCTCGTGTATGTGTATCGAGCAGCTCTGTGGCAATCATTTTTTCGTGCCCAATACGGACTACTGATAACTCAGTCGTATGGTCCTTACATACTTCACGAACTTTTTTCGCAACATTATCAACAGATGAGTGAGATTGCCCCACTAAAAGGATATTGCGTGCGCCGAGATCATGGAAAAGATAGTGTATAAAAATACTTATAAATGCAGTTTTACCTGTACCTGGAGGTCCTTGAAGAACACCCAAAGGTCCCCAAGCTGTGAGTTGACGAAATGCCTCTTCTTGTTTTGGGTTTAGTTCTTTACCATTGGCGTTGTATCTTGCAATCACCTGATTATCAGGTTCATTCGCGAACTGAATCAAGTCGGGAGCTCTGTCTCGATCAAAATAGTCCATAAGCCTAGGAATTACTGCTGCGTTATCTAAAACCCTTTCAAGTGCTTTATGCCTTCGATCTCGTGAAGCTTTATTTTTCAATGATTCAAGTTGAAGGATATTGCCTTTTTTTAGATGCTTTTGTAACTGTGTACGTTTGGGATTCAAGGCAAGGAAGTCTGCATTAGTTTGATAAACATCTAATTCGCCTAAGTTGTTATCCTCTCCTTCTTCCTTAACAAATATCCTGTCATCAACTTCAAAGTCGAAGGTCTTCCCTGAGTTGTTGATATAAGGAATCAACAGACGACCATTAAAGTTTTCTTGGATTTCTGTATCTCCTATTTCAACGGCTAGGAGCGTCTCCTTTTCTGTTTCGGCTAGAGTCTTCCAAATATCCCTTATAGGTATAGATTCAGCTTCAAGTCTATCTTCTGTAGTTACATCTTCCTGTGGAGAAAATTTTTCCTCTAAGAGCGTAAGAACACTATCAAGACCCAACAAGAAATTTAAAATTGCACGATTTAAACTGGGGTCCGGAGAGCCTCGTTGAATCACAATTTTACAATTCATTTTTTCTTGTGAGTTTTTACTAGCTCGAACAACATCACTGAGCGGAATATTTGGCTTGAAACGAACATCACGAATTTGCCGTTGTTCGGGATCGAATATTATAGTCAGTAATGAACTAACCGAAGTTAGGTAACAGCGGAGAAGTTCTGGGTTATTTTTATCCCACGCTGTGTTGCAATGATAAATCTCTCCATCATGTTCAAGTTCAAAATCCGAATCGGGGAAAGAACGATCATTCCAAATAAAATGAAAGATAGTTTGTGGTGAAGTTATTTCTATTGATTTCGGTATAAGAGCAGTTTTCAAGGCTTCTTGAAGAGGAGAAAGCGCAACCGGAATGCCACTAGGAGAATTAAATCCACGATTTATTTCTTCTGTGATTACGGAAAAATCATACTCCTTAACCAGTTCCTTTATCATTTTATAAACAGCGAACCTATCTCTTTCCTCTGCGTCAGCGGCGGCAGGGTTTGAAGGTCCGTACTCAAGATTGAATGGTTCAGTTTGTTCGCCAAAATCCAGCATATCAAGGAGAATAACGACGGGGGGGGGACTACCACGTCAGTATCAGATGAGGAATCTGTGGTGGTATTAGCCAGAAGAATATTATCGGGGTGAATATCACCATGACTTAGACCTTGTTCATGCAAATCAATCAGCGTAGTGACCAAAGAAATCGCAACCTGCAAGCGATGCTCGCTATCTTCTATTTCCGATATAGCTTCATTCCATAACTGTCCTGATTCAATCCGAGTGATGAGGTAAAGCCCACCACTTTCTAACAAACCATAATCAACGATTTGAGGGGTAGGGATATTACTCTTTGCGATATGTTCAATCCGTTGTCGGAATCTCAATATACGTCGATTTTCTCCTGTATGATTTTGTTGAGCTTTAACCTGTTGCCAAATTTTAACGTATGCTTCTGACTCATCCGCAAATGTACGATATTTAATCGTCCCGCCACCACGAGCGATTCTCTCCAGGTGCAAGAGGATACTTTTCAGAAAGATCAAGTATGTCCCAGCCTCGTTTTACAAAATCCCCCGACATTACAGCGTCAAAGACACTGGAATCATCAGCTAAATTCGATGTTAATCCCGTTGTTTCATTAAACTGGGACAGCATTTCAGAAGCATTTGCGAATCTATCCATTGGCTCAAAGGATAATGCTTTAATGAACCAAGAATTTAAGCGACCCTCGAAATCATCTGGGTTTGGTTCCTGCCAGACAAGAATGCCATCATCATCTTTTTTGAGTGTCAGCTCTTTAAAACAAATTCGATAAGCGATTGTTGCCAACATGAATACATCTTGACGGAAAGCGTCTAATATCTCACCTTCTGTTCTGTACGCATCCTCTGGAAGTTTTAAGTTGCTACTTTGCAATTGCTCACGCAAATCTTTAATCGTCCCTTTTTCTGGGAAAAATGCTGTGGCAAATCCTGAAACTACAATGCTTGCTTGTTCACTAGCGTACCAAAGATTATGACCATCTACATCTCGATGCCCAATGCCAATACTATGGAGTTCTGCAAATGGGACTATTAATGCACGCACCAAATCAAGTCGTGATTCAGTATCATTTTGATTAATATGACCATTAATAAAGTCGTCAAGTCGAATATAGGTACGTCGAATCTCGTAAATTTCTGTAACATCTTCAGTAATATCATCTTTTCCGAGAGACATTTTAGGACGAAGAAGATATTCATCTAGTCTATTATTCTTTTCACAGGCATATCCATATATCCGTGACTCTTTCAATGCAATATCAGCCCATTGATTCTGAGTAGCAAAGCCAGTCCCAAGTTGACTAAAATCCCATCGCCGCATTAAAGCAAGTTCGCGAGCTGCTTCTTCATGAATACCTTTAAACTCTTTGTACAATTGGTTTCTGTGAGTAAACCACGGTATTTCCTCTGCAACAAAATGGTGAACCTTGAACTGCTTTGGTCTAACTTTTGGGCTGTTAAAGAAATCTTGTAATATTGGCAGGTATTCCTTGCTATTAGGTCGAGGTTTTCTTTCTTTTTCAAAAAGACGATTTGGAATCGTACTATGTGCAACGATTTCGTCATAACCTAAATTGGTAGAAACTTTTAAGAAATCATCAAGTGTATGAACAAATCTTTTCTCTAAATTGGAGATTTTTTCAGGGGTTGAGTTTCCACACAATACGACATGAGCTTCAACCCAAAGATCATAGCCCAGCTTATGCTTTAACTCTTTTTTTAAAAGATTAAATAGGCGAAGTGCATGTACTCGCTTGGTCGCGTATGGGCTTTTACCCCTCGACGAGCCATTGATATACCATTGACCACCAATGTCTTCTAAATCACCATTCCACTCTTTAAGCTCTACTATTAATAAGCGATCATGCGTGATGATTAGAACATCAATATCCATTGAACCTTGATCATCTACGACTAAAAGCCCAGCATATCCGTACCAACTATCACGAAACCCTTCCATTTTAGAAACGGCTCTGACTTCACTAGCGTGAAGACCGTTAGCACCTAGAATTTTTATTTTCACTAAAATTTATCCTTGAAACATTTTTTCTATAAACACTATGCTGTTAACTTATAAAAAAGTAGCAGATGAATGAATTGCCGAAATGAAGTTTGCTTAACAGGTAGCCGAGTCAACTTACTAACATAAACCTGCCAATCATAACCGAAGTTTTCAATTACTTGAATGTCCCAAAATGACCGTTTAGAGCCAATCGACATTCAAGCAACCTGCCTAACCATTCTACATTTAGGATAATCGGAACACCCCCAAAATTGCTTTCCGGAATTATTACCACTCCGCGCAGATCTCAAGATCATTGGCTTGCCACACTTAGAGCAGGAATTATTATCCTGTTTTTTTTCGACAATCGCCTTGACGTGTTTGACATGATTAATGTGAGTTCTGATCGATGGCTTTAACCGACCCGATTGAATTCTTGTGCAAATGGCTAAAACTTCACTATCACTTAAAATGGGCAGCATCTTGCTTTTGATATACCGGATATACCCTCCCGTATAAACTACATTATCAGGCATGGTAGTTTTAAAGGTGCTGTCGCCGACAAAGACAACAACTGAAAACACTTTGTTAGGCTCAAGCTCTATAGCCGCTTGCAAGGTCTGGGTATGCTTGTAATTTTGGTGCAGCGGATTTTGAAATGTGGTCGTGTGCCTGTAAATTTTCTGGGTCCACGTTTTTTGTTGGGCGCTGCCGAATATCCAGCCTTTCATGTTCTTGGTTTCAATTACGAAAACGCCATATCGAGACACGATGACATGATCAATCTGAGTGGTGCCATCCGCTGTCGGAAGAGTCACATTCTTGAGCAGCGTATAAATGCGCTTATCAAGAAAAAGCTTGGTTGCTAAATTGACTTTGAACTCCCCTAAAACGCCTTTCATGAAGGACGTTTTTAAGAACGAGAGTAGAAAGAGTAGCAGTATCAGCCACCAATAGGTATGTATTAGAGGGCTAAGGGCTTGAGTGAGGATTTTAGCTATGTCCATATATTCCTTAATTATGACTTTATCCACAGTGTTCGGCTGAGCCTAGTTTAACAGACATAATGATGGGCAACATCGGTTGATCATTAAATTTCCTAAGTTATCTACGGATACTTACAATCAATTCCAATTTACTCAAAAATTACAAGCATGCTTCACAATCAGTTTTTAGCAGAAAAAATGACACTGATATCAAAATATAATCAACTATTTATAATAGGTTTATTCTTTGCATTCATTAGGTAAAGTAATAATCTCTCCTTAGGTTTCAATTGTGATACTCAGCCTGGCTGACTTGGAGTTTTGTTATGATTTTGAATAATGCATCTATGGCTGCGGTGGTGCTACATTGGCCGCCATCGTTACATATTGCTGATGAGCAGTTTTTTGACTTGTGTCAGGCAAATAAAGAATTACGGATTGAGCGTACAGCATTAGGTGATTGTGAAATTATGGCACCTAAGGGAGGGGGAACAGGTTGGCGAAACTTGAATCTGGCCGTACAGCTATATAATTGGGCAGAACAAGACGGCAGTGGCGTAGCATTTAATTCAGCGACAGGTTTCACTCTTCCCAATGGAGCGATACGCTCGCCTGATGTTTCCTGGGTCAAAAGAACACGGTTAGCCGTATTAACGCCAGAACAGAAACAACGGTTTTTGCCGTTGTGTCCAGACTTTGTTATTGAGCTTCGTTCACCCAGTGACAGCATAAAAACCTTGCAGGATAAAATGCAGGAGTATATTGAAAATGGTGCGAGTTTGGCCTGGTTAATCGACCCTGAAAGTCAACGTGTTTTCATTCAACAAGCTAATAAAGCAATATCTATTCTTGATAAGCCAAAGTTTTTATTAGCGAATTATTTAGGGTTTAGACTTGAATTGCAAAAAATATGGGAGGTTGGGTTTTAGCCATCTCGGGCACATCTTTTAGTGCTCGACTTTGAACAGTCCCCTAATACTTGATGTTTAAGTTTATTAATTTTTTTCATTCTGATTCTTGGTAAATCATCCAGCAGTACGGTATTTTAGTGAAGTCGTTGGTTCTATGCGGCCTAAATCTCTCCCAACCATATTCTTGCCGGAAGGCATCAACTGAAAAAAC
>Ga0160180_103582_pt1 | contig 30352 bp, 6 predicted proteins | sample met4sta_3_FD_108559 | JGI IMG/M metagenome (GOLD analysis project Ga0160180, IMG submission 108559) | Synthetic bacterial communities of pure cultures from sediment of Lake Washington, USA, under low oxygen conditions - MT... | ecosystem: Engineered > Modeled > Simulated communities (microbial......
CGCAATCAGGCTATAACGTTTAATGACCGGGCTTGCTGTGGCATCGGCGTCGATGACATTTTCTGCTAAGAAAGTAACTTCTTCGTTTACGGTAGCATTCATGAGTCTCACTCCTTAAATATAAAGCTGGTTTTGGGATGGTTTGAACGAATCTTACACTATGCAAGCCGACTACGCTATATAAAAAAACGGCATATCGATCAAGTATATTATGAGCCTACATGTGAGCATAGGGGACCTTTGGCATCCGTTTAGTAAAATTTTGCGACGGTAACGCTTTAGACTATCAGCCATGTGGGGTCTCTTGATTTTCTGACACTTTTTCCATCCAGCTGCCGCCAAACGCTTTGTATACATTGATCACTGCTTGCAACGAGTTACTTTGAGCCGTTGCGAGGGCGAGTTCTATGTTAAACAGATTGCGTTGCGCATCCAAAACTACCAGGTAATCGGTAAGGCCGTTATTGTAACGTAGCCATGCAAGCCTGCGATATTCGCGCAGGGCAATGACTTGACGGTTTAAAGCCTGTACTTGTTCCTGGATTTTACTGTTATCTATTAGCGCATTTTCGGTTTCTTGGAAGGCTTGCAGCAGCGTTTTTTGATAGCGGAATAGCGATTCTTGTTCACGTGCTTCGGACGCTTTTACTTGGCCGGCGATTTTGCCGGCGGTGAACAACGGCATGGCCAATCCTAAGCCGTAGTTCCACGCGCCTGCCGGTCCCGACAGCAACTGGCTGAAATCGGCGCTGGCGCCGCCAAATGATCCAGTTACTGTGAATTTAGGGAAGTATGCGGCTTTGGATACGCCAATATTAGCGTTGGCGGCGATTAAATCCTGCTCCGCTTTGCGTATATCGGGACGGCGGGTTAATAACTCCGAGGGCAGACCTGCCGGTATGCTGGGCAAGTGCAGCTCGGTCAGCGTTAATCCGCGTTGTACTGCGGCGGGGTTATGACCCAGAAGCACGCTCAATTCGTGTTCTTTTTGCGCGATCAGCGATTCCAGTTGCGGCACTGATGCCGCTGTATTATGCACCTCCGATTCTGCTTGCCGTACTTCAGCACTTGAGTTGAGTTCCCCTTCGAATCGCGCTCGGGCGATTCGATACGCTTCACGCCGGTCAACCAACGTGCGTTTGGCAATTTCCAGGCGCTGGTCCAGTTCGCACAATTGCACGTAGGAGCGGGCCACGCTGGTGACAAGAGTCAGTACCACCGTGCGGCGGGTTTCTTCTTGTCCATACAGGTTGGCGCGGGCGGCTTCGGTGGCGCGCCTTAATCTGCCCCATACGTCGATTTCCCAGGAAAGGTTTAGTGCAGCCTGAATATTGTCGGAGGCGGGAGTTGGCACTGCTCCCGCGGTCACGCCGGAAATTTGTTGCCTTTGGTATGACGGACTGCCACTGATTTGTGGAAACAGGTCGGCACGGGTCACGCTGTATAAGCCCAAAAATTCTTCCACAGTGGCCGTGGCGATTTGCAGGTCTTTGTTGTGCAGTAGTGCCTGTTCAATGAGTTGGGTCAGACGGGGATCGCCGAATTGTTCCCACCAACGGGTATCGCTGGCTGCAACGGTTTCGGCAGGGGCAAAACGCCAGGCATCAGGTATCGATGCAGTCGGCTTCTGGTAATCCGGGCCGATCATAAAACAGCCGGTTAGAGCTAAGGGCAGCAATAGGGGAATAGAAATATGGCGCATGATTAGAGTTCCTGCTTTGCAACAATGTCGTCGGTTCGCTTCGCGGCTCGGTTTACTCGAATGCCTTCCAGCAGCACGAAAAATAACGGCACGAAAAACACCGCCAACAAGGTGGCGCTGACCATGCCGCCCATAATGCCCACACCAATGGAATGGCGACTGTTTGCGCCCGCACCCGTGCTAAGAACCAAGGGCAATACGCCAAGAATGAAGGAAAAAGAGGTCATCAGAATCGGACGAAAACGGAGTCGGCAAGCTTCCAACGCGGCATCCACCACATTCATGCCTTGCTCGTGTTTAAGCGACGCGAATTCAATAATGAGTATGGCGTTCTTGGCGCTGAGCGCGATGAGCGTGACCAGGCCGATTTGAAAGTAAACATCGTCCTGCATGTGGCTGGCCCAGACGACGAGAAAGGCGCCGAACAAGCCGAAAGGGACCGACAACATGACGGCGAAAGGCAGTACCAGCCTTTCGTATTGGGCCGCGAGAATCAGGAATACCATAATGATGCCGTAGATAAACGCGGAACCGGATGAGCTGCCGGATGCTTTTTCCTGAAATGACTGCCCGCCCCAGGCGAATGACATGCTGTCCGGTAGGACTTCTTGCGCCGCCTGTTCCATGGCTAACATGGCTTGGCCGGAGCTATAGCCCGCTGCCGCGCCGCCATTGATGCGGGCTGCCGGGAAACCGTTGAAACGGCTGATGGCGTTGGGGCCGTTAGCATAATGCACGCTAATCAAGCTGCTTAGGGGGATCATCGATCCGGATTTGCTGCGTACAAAAACCTTTTCAATATCCTCGGGACGGCTGCGGTATTGCGGGTCCGCTTGTAGCAGTACCCGATAGGTGCGGCCGAATTTGTTGAAATCGTTGACATAGGTGGTATTGAACATACCTTGCAAAGTGTCGAACACATCGCCGATAGCTACGCCCATGGCCCAGGCTTTGTCCCGGTCGAGCTTGATGGATAGCTGTTGCGAGTTGGAGTTAATGGAGGATGAGACGCCTTGTAATTCGTGGCGCTGGCTGGCTTTGGCGATAACTTTCTGGGTCATGGCTTCCAATGTCGCGGTATCGCCGACACCCTGATTGAGCAACCAGAATTCGAAGCCGCCGGCCATGCCGAGGCCGGGGATGGAAGGCGGATTCATGACCATTACCAGCGCTTCCTTAATGCTGGAGGCCTGTTGCATCAAGCTGCCCAGTACATTTTCGGCTTGCAGTTCGGGTTTGACTCTATCCTTCCACTTTTTCATGGCGAGAAATAATACCCCGGCATTGGTCGCATTACCGCCATCCATCAGATTCATGCCGGTAATAGAGGCTATATCGCGTAATGCCGGATTATTTTTTACCAAGGCTTCCACTTGCTGCACCACGGTGCCGGTGCGATCCAGGCTGGCAGCATCGGGCAGCATCACGACGGTAAACAGGGTGCCCTGGTCCTCGGGAGGAACAAAACTGGTGGGTACGATTTTAAACAGGCCGACAATGGCGATAATCATACAAAGGTACAGCGCTATGCCAACGGCGGTATGTCGTAACAGCCAGCGGATGCCGTTGAGGTAGCGTTGGGTGGCTTTTTCCAGCGTGGCGTCGAACCATTGAAACAGGCGCGGTTTTTGGTGCTCGGTCGGCTTGATAAGGATGGCTGCCAGCGCTGGGCTCAGGGTAAGCGCAACGATAGCCGATAGGGCCACCGATATGGCGATGGTGATGGCGAATTGTTTGTAGAGTTGCCCGGTCATGCCGCCGAGGAAGGATACCGGGAGAAATACGGCAATGAGCACCAAGGTCGTGGCGATCACGGGGCCTGCAACCTCGGATAGGGCGTGAGTCGCGGCCTCGCGGCCCTTAAGCCCCAGTTCGCGCATATTTCGTTCGACGTTTTCGATCACCACGATAGCATCGTCAACCACCAGTCCGATGGCCAGCACCATGCCGAACAGGGTCAGCGTGTTAACTGAAAAGCCCAGAATGTACATACCCGCCAAGGTGCCGATAATGGATACCGGTACGGCCAAGGTCGGAATAAGAGTGGCGCGCCAATTTTGCAGGAATAAAAACACTACCGCGATAACCAAAATAATGGCTTCAAAGAGGGTGTGGATGACTTCCTCAATGGATATTTCGACAAATTCCGTCGTGTCGTAAGGGATGCCATAGCTGATACCTGCCGGAAACGTGGCGGATAGGCGATCCATGGTTGCCCTGACTTGAGCGGCTACATCCAGCGCATTGGCGCCGGGTTGTTGATATACCGCTATCAGGGTCGCGTTGTCTCCGTTAAGCCGGGTCAGCATGTCATAGCTTTGCGCCCCCAGTTCCACCTTTGCGACATCGCGCAAACGGATGGCGGCACCGTCACTGTTGGCGCGCAGGATAATGTCTTCAAACTCTTTCGGGTCGGTGAGACGCCCTTCCGCCGCTATAGGCAAGGTGAGCGAGACGGGCTGGGACGTCGGTTTTTGCCCAATTTGTCCGACGGCGAACTGGGTGTTCTGCTGGGATATTGCGTTACGGATGTCCGACGTGGTGATACCGAGGTGCGCCATATTGTCAGGTTTTAACCAAATGCGCATGGCGTAATCGGAGGAACCCATTGGGGCAACTTGGTTGGCACCGGGAATCTGCTTGAGTTTGTCCAGCACATGCAGACTGGCGTAGTTACTGACGTAAGTGGGGTCGTAACGGCCATCCGATTTGATCGCCACCATCAACAAAATGCTGGAAGTAGACTTTGTTACCGATACGCCGCCACGGCGTACTTCGTCCGGCAGTTGCGCTTCGGCCATCTTAACGCGATTTTGCACGTCGATCTGAGCCTTGTCGATATCGGTGCCGATGTCGAATACGATGCTCAGCCCCAGCGAACCATTGGATGAACTGGTCGAGGTCATGTAAAGCATGTTTTCGGCCCCGTTGACTTGCTGCTCAATCGGTGCGGCGATGGTTTGTGCCACGGTTTCGGCGCTGGCGCCGGGGTACATGGCGGATACCTGGATTTGCGGCGGGGAAATATCGGGAAACTGCGCTATCGGCAGCTGACGCAAGGCTAATAGACCGGCCATCACGATAACTATCGAGATGATCGCAGCGAAAATAGGCCGCGTGATAAAAAATCCAATGTTCACGGCTGACTCCCACGGGTATTGTCGGTAGGCGGCAGCGGTTTTACCGGCATATTAGGAATCACGTGGCTCATGCCGTCCACGACAACCAGCTCTCCGCTGGTTAAACCGCTTTCGATAATCCAGTCATCGCCGTACCAATCGCCCATTTCGACCGGGCGTATTTCCGCTTTATTAGCCGTGCCGACCACATAAAGGTACTTACCTTGTTGGCCTTGCATGACTGCGCGTTGAGGTACCAATATGGCGCCGGGTCTAATGGCCCCTTTCAATGTAACCCGCACAAACTGACCGGGAACCAGTTTCATGTCGGGATTCGCAAATGCGGCGCGAAATTCCCTGGTGCCTGTTTCGGTAGAAAACTGTTTTTCGGAGAAATTCATTTTGCCGCTAAGGGGGTAGACCGAACCGTCCGCCATATGAAGATCCACTACAAAGTTAGCATTTTCAGGCATGATTAACTGTTTTTTCATCATGGCTTCGTTGACTTCCAGCAGGCGGGTTTCCGAAGTGCTGAATTTGACCCACATCGGATCGGTCTGGGTTACGGTGGTTAGTAAGCCGTCCTGACCGGGGCTGATAAAACTGCCGTCGGCTTTCTTTGTCTTGCCGCTTAAGCCGGTTAATGGCGATTTGATAGTGGCGTAGCTTAGATTTAATTCGGCTGACGTGACATTTGCGCGTGCCGTCAGCAAGACCGCATCGGCTTCTGCCAATTGGGACACCGCATCGTCTACGTCTTTTTGGCTGACCGCATTTTGCGCGATGAGGTTTTTAAGTCTTGCCACATTGCGTTTTGCGTTTTGCTGCTTGGCTTCCTGTTGTGCCAGCGTGCCTTTTTGCCCTTGCAAGGCGGCGGCAAACGGGCGGTCGTCCATTTGAAACAGCACTTGTCCTTTCTGCACCAGCGTGCCTTCTTCGTAGAGGCGCTTATCAAGAACGCCTTCAACACGCGTGCGGATTTCCACAAGGCGGGAGCTTTCCGTTTGACCGACGAATTCCCATTCTATCGGGATCGTGTGAGCTTCAACACGCTGGATGGCGACTTCCGGAGCCGGAAATTCCGGTGCTGCATGTTGCTCTTGGCATGCAGTCAGGACTAGGGGCAGCAGGCAAAGAAAGGGAATGGGTAGGCGCGGATTTGGTTTCACGATGTGCCTCGAATTTATCCGGTTACAAGATTAGAGTGAACAATAAAAACAATGACCGGAGGTTACACAGCAAAAAGTATCCGTATGGAATTTTTTTGTGGCGTATGACTGGAGCGATTTGCTTTTAGATTTAGTTAAAAAAATCAATTACTTATGTTTTGATGATTTTTTGAGGTCTATTATAGGTTATTTTTATGTTAATTCGATTATCCATAGTGTAAGACATCATTATCGCTCTTTCACGAGACGGTTAGCGTAAGCTCAGAAACCACATTAAAAACACACGAAAAGCCGCAATCCCCTGCGGCTAAGGTTGTTGAAAGACGTGTTGTTTTTCGTGTGTTCTCTGCGTTAATTCCACGGACTGGCGGAAGGGACATGGCTAATGCCCCAGTGCATTGAGCAATTCCGCAGGCAGACTGCCGCTTTCCAGTAGGGCTTGCGCTTCATCCTCGGACATTTGTTCGAGCTTGTCGAGCCACTGGGCCAATTGGTCTTCGTCGCTTTGTTCGAGCTGTTTTTGCAGCAACGCTTCGCTTAACTCGGCAATCGTTGGCGCAGTGAAAAAGAGCACCAATTCCACGCCCACTTTGAAAGACTGCTGAAGCCGCGTTACCAATTGCGTGGCGAGTAGGGAATGGCCGCCCAAGTCGAAGAAATTATCGTGAATGCCGATGGGGTCGATTCCCAGAAACTCCTGCCACAATTCCGCCATAGCGGCTTCATCCTCGTTGCGGGGCGGTTCATAGGGATTGCTCAGGTCAGGACGTTCGTGACGTCTGCCGGCAGCGGGTGTTTGGGCGCCGGGTTGATCTTCCTGTAACCGGCTGAGCGCCTTCCGGCGGAAACGCGGATCGCTGGTGGCAATGATGATGCTTGTCGATTCGCCCAAAGCCATCAGACGCTGGAAAGCGTTGCCGCCTTCTTCCGGAGTCATGGCGATTTCGGCCAAAGCCGAGTTGATGCCGGTTTGTTCGCCTTCTTCTTGCCATACATCCCAATGTACGACGATCCAGGGATATGCGCCGGTCTGATTGTGTTGTCGGGCAAACGCCTCCGTATAGACGCAGGCCGCGGCATGAGCCGCTTGTCCTATGCCGCCGACTTCGGCGGCCAATGAGGACATCAACAGGCAGAATTCGATATTCCGGTGTTCAAGAGACTGTTGTAGGGCGTTAAGAGCCTGTTGCTGCGCTTGCCAGTAGGCATCCTGCTCGGCCTTGCGAATATCCTGCATCAGCGCAAACGGACGGGGACTGCTCATGTCTGCGGCGTGGATTATGCCGTCAATGCGCCCGAAGCGGTGTTCCGCCTGGTTCAATACCGCATTGAGGCTTGGCGTATCGTAGTCGACCAGCTGGATCGGCAGCACTTCGGAGCCCAGAGCCTCCAGCTCTTGAAGCTGTTGAGCGTTTGCGGCGGATTCCAACGAACCTGCCGTGGTCAGTACCAGCTTGGCTTGCACCATTGTTGCCACTTGACGGGCAAACAAGAATCCGATGCCGTCGAGGCCGCCGGTGATCACGTACACCCCGCCGTTACGGAGTAAGCATTCGGCCGTTTCTCGCGGACTGTCCGGGCGGACTGCTTCCAAGCTGGGAAGCCAGCGGTAGCCGGTGCGCAGGATAACCAGCGGGTCTTGCGCCGGTACGCTCAACTCGCGGGCCAAGCGGGAGGCGAGGCTGTGCAGTTGCCGTTCCGTCGCAGGTAACGGGATGTCGATCGCGCGGCAGGATAGATTAGGGTATTCCCAGGGCAACGTGCGCAGTAGACCGAGCAGCGCCGCTTTGGCCGGATCGATAGGATGGTCTCCGCCGACGTCCTGCATGTTATTGCCAATCACGGTGAGCTCGACCGGCAGACGTATTGTCAGTCGGCCCAGCGCTTGAATCAGGGCTAACAGGCTGTCGCAGTGTCGGCTCAAGTCCGTTGCGGCAGGGGCGCTTTGACTGAATCCCCATAAATAGACGATCTGTTGCGGCAGCGCATTTTGCTGCTGTAGAGCCTCCAGCAGCGCATCGAAGTCGGCGGGTTGAGCCGGGTTTACGGTATAGGCGCGTTCATGCGGCTGCGCAAAGCCGGAGCCGGGATTTACTTTGAGCACTTGGCGCCCGTATTGTGTTTGTTCCGCGGCTAACGCGTCAGCCAGACCGAGTTCATCGGCAAACACCAGCCATTCCGGGGCGGATGTAGCCGATTGCGGCGTTGGCGCAAGGCTGGTTTTCCACGAGGGCAGGTAAAACCAGTCGGCCGGATTGGCTTGTCTGGCGCCAGCCGCAGTTTTCGCCGCGTCACCGGCAGCCGGTTTGCCCGGTTCGATCCAGTAGCGGCGACGCTGAAAAGGGTAGGTGGGCAGCGGCACGCGCAAGCGTCGTTCATGCCGGTAGAAACCGTTCCAATCGATGCCGATACCGGCCAGCCATAAATCGGCAAAACTGCGTAGCAGAAAGCTTTGCGCGCCGCGTTTTTCCTGGGCTTGGGGCAGGCTGGACAGGCATAAAGGCGGAGCAGGATTGATAAGACCGGCCAGACCGCCCAAGGTGCGTCCGGGTCCGACTTCGAGCAACACTTGCGATGGCTCGGCAGCCAGCAAAACCTTGAGCCCCTCGCCAAAGCGCACGGTATGGCGAAGGTGTTGGGTCCAATATTCCGGGTTGGTGGCTTCCGCTTCGCTGATCCAGGTTCCGGTGAGATTGGAGATATAGGGGATTTGCGGCGGCTTGAGTTCAATACGCCGGAGCAAGTCGGTAAAGGGCGCCAGCATAGGTTCCATCATGGCCGAATGGAACGCGTGCGAAGTGTGCAGTAATCTGGGAGACAGGCCTTGGCCGGTGAGATGGTTTTGCAACGCGTCAATCGCCGGGAGTGGGCCTGAGACTACGCACAGTTCGGGGCCGTTGACGGCGGCAAGGTCGAGAGGTTGCGCAAGTTCACCCAACAGCGTGAGCAGTGTCGCTTCGTCCATGGGCACGGCCAGCATTGCGCCGACCGGCATGGACTGCATCAGTCGGCTGCGGGCGGCGACCAGCGTTAGGGCGTCTTGTAGCGAAAACACTCCGGCCAGGCAAGCGGCAACGTATTCGCCGAGGCTGTGCCCAATCATGGCGCGCGGCTGCAAGCCCCAACTCAGCCATAATTGGGCCAGTGCGTATTCGATGGTGAACAGCGCCGGTTGCGCCAGCGCGGTTTGTTTTAATTGCGCTGCCGCCGCTTCACTGTCGGCTTCGGCGGGGAACAGCAGGCTGCGGATATCCAGGCCCAATTCCGGCGCCAGGATTTGCGCGCACAGATCGATTTGTTCCCGGAACACTGCTTCCTGTTGGTAAAGTTCAGCGCCCATCCCGGCATATTGGCTGCCTTGACCGGGGAACATGAACACCAGTCCGCGATCGGCTTGATTATCGGTGTGGCTGTGCGGCGAAGTCCGCAGTGCGCTTACCGCTTCCGCAGCGGTGGTGCAGGTAAAGGCCAGCCGGTGGGCAAACGCCCGGCGTCCTTTGTGCAGGGTATGGCAGGCATCGGCCAGGTTTATGTGCGGTTCCCGTTCCAGGAAGGCCGCCATATTTTCTGCGGCGGCTGACAGGGCGGCTTCGGTTTTTGCGGAAACCATCATCAGTTGTACCGGGCGTGACGGCGAACCCGGCGTCGGCAGCGGAGCTTCTTCTATGATGGCGTGGGCGTTGGTGCCGCCCACCCCAAACGAGCTGATGCCTGCACGGCGCGGGGCTTGCGGATTACGCGGCCAGGGTTGCAGGCTGTCTACTACATAAAAAGGGCTGTCCGGCAGATTCAGCTTAGGGTTAGGTTGTTTAAAATGCAGGTTGGGCGGAATCATGCCGTGATCGAGCGCCAGCGTGGTTTTGATCAGCCCCGCCAGCCCTGCCGCTTTATCGACATGGCCGATATTGGATTTGACCGAGCCGATCCCGCAGTAGCCTTTTTTGTCGGTGCCGGCGCGAAAGGCTTGGGTGAGGGCGGCTACTTCAATCGGGTCTCCCAACGGCGTTGCCGTGCCATGGGTTTCGACGTAACTGATCGTCTCGGGATTAACCCCCGCCATGGCTTGCGCCTCGACGATGACCTCGGCCTGACCGTTGACGCTGGGTGCTGAATAGCCGACCTTCGATGCGCCGTCGTTATTGATAGCGGTACCCTTGATGACCGCATAAATGCGGTCGCCATCGTCCAGCGCGTCGCTGAGCCGCTTGAGGACTACCGTAGCAACGCCGTTGCCGTCGATCAAGCCGCTGGGATCGGCGTCGAAAGGGCGGCAGTGGCTGTCGGGAGAATAGGCCGTGCCTTCTTCGTACAAATGGCCCATCTTTTGTGGCAAATGTATGGTGATGCCGCCGACCAGCGTCATATCGGATTGATAGGTAATCAGGTGCTGGCAGGCGAAATGTACGCTGACCAACGACGAGGAGCAGGCGGTGCCGATGTCAACCGCAGGCCCCTTGAGATTCATGCTGTAGGCAATCCGGCTGGGGACGAAGTCTTTATCGTTATAAATGGACAGTTGAAAACCGCCGACCTGCTCCAGCAATCCGGGATTGGACAGAATATTAAAAGGCAGGTAGGTGTTCATGCCCGCGCTGGTAAACACGGCGATGCGGCCCTCGTAGGTTTCCGAATCGTAACCGGCATGTTCCAAGACTTCCCAGGCGGATTCCATCAGCAAGCGGTGCTGCGGATCCATCAGTTCGGCTTCCCGGGGGGAAATGCCGAAGAACGACGCATCGAACATTTCCACATCGTCCAAAATCGCTTTGGCCGGGACGAACAGCGGGTGGCGGATGGTGTCCAAATCCAGGCCCGAAGCCAGCATCTCTTCTTCGGAAAACAGCGAAACCGCTTCCACGCCATCGCGCAGGTTTTGCCAAAAGGCTTCCAGATTAGGTGCGCCGGGCATGCGCACGGCGATGCCGACAATGGCGATATTTTCTTGGTCTTCGCGTATTTCTTCGTGACTCATAGCAACTATTTCCTATACCTTTACTTGAGGGGTTCTGCGCCGACGGGCTTGGTTGCCGACGGCGGCTTTTTGCCGACTGGCGCGGTCTTTAATGCCCGCGTAATCGGGTTGAATCGGTGCCGTGTCGCTGCCGAGAAAAGCGGCCAAGGCGCTGATCGTCGGATATTTGAACAACTCGATGACCAGGCAATCGTTAGGCAACAGCGGTTGCAGTCTTTTATAGGCTTGCAGTATCAGCAGGGAGTTTCCGCCTATGTCGAAAAAATTGTCGCGAATGCCCACTTTGTCCAACCCGAGGACTTCCTGCCAGACAGCGGCGATTTGGTGTTCGATGTCGTTGCCGGGCGGCGTGTAGTGGCCGTCCTGATCGGGACGGGACTGATCGGGGACGGGCAGGGCCCCTCGGTCAACCTTGCCGTGACTGGTCAGCGGCATGTCTGTCAGCGGGACGATCACCGATGGAACCATATAGTCAGGCAGCAGCAGCTTGAGTTCCTGGCGTAAACGGTCGGCATTCAGCGGCTGATCCTGCGCCGGGCTCACATAGGCGACCAGTCTCGGGTTGCCGGGTTGATCCTCGCGCAGCAAAACCACGGCTTCGCGCACGCCCGGCCGGTCTGCCAGGACGGCTTCGATTTCCCCCAATTCGATGCGATAGCCGTGCAGCTTGATTTGGTGATCGATGCGCCCGAGGAAGATCAACGTGCCGTCGGCCAAGTAGCGGGCGCGGTCGCCGGTTTTGTACAAGCGGGCGCCGGGTTCGCCGACATCGCTGCTAAAGGGATCGGGTACGAAAGCCGCCGCAGTCTGGCCCGGCCGGTCCAGATAACCGCGGGCCAGCCCCTCACCGCCGATATAGAGTTCGCCGGGAACGCCCGGCGGAACCGCTTGCAGATTTGAGTCCAGCACATACAGGCGGGTGCCGCGAATCGGGCGGCCAATGGGCACCGACCCGGCGATAGGGCTATCGGCCTCGTAAGTACAGCAGCCGACGACGGTTTCGGTCGGTCCGTACTCATTGACCGCCAGCGTAGCGGTGTGCTTGAACCAGGGGTCGAGTGCGGCTCCCGGCAGCGCTTCGCCGCCCAGCACCAGGTAGCGGGTCAGGTGGGCATCGGCGGATGGGTCGCCTGCGCGCAGGGTATTCAAAATCTCCAGGTGGGCCGGAGTCAGCTTGATAAAACTGAATTGGTACGGCGAACGGTGCAGCGCGGCCATGGCTTCGAGCTCCTCGCCGTCCGGCAGCAAGACCACCCGGCGTCCGGCCAGCAACGGTACGAACAGGCTGGTCACGGTCGCGTCGAAGCCGATGGAGCCCAACACCGGCGCGCCGTCTCCCTGTTCCACGTGGTAAGCGCGCACCGCCCATTGCAGGTAGTTCACCAAGCCCTGATGGGAAATCATCGCGCCTTTGGGCTTGCCTGTCGAACCCGAGGTGTAGATGACATAGGCCAGATGATTGGGCATCACGTTGTTGACGGGATTGCGGTCGGATTCGCGATCAATGGCGTCGCTGTCCCGATCCAGGCAACAGACTTGCTGGGGCAGCTCTGTGAGCCGGTCCAGCAGGTATTGCTGGGTCAGCAGCACGGCCACTTGAGCATCGCTTTGCAGCAACGCCAGCCGCGCGGCCGGATAGCTGGGGTCCATCGGCACGTAAGCGCCGCCGGCCTTGAGGCTCGCCAGCAGCGCGACCATCAGTTGCCAGGAGCGATCCAGGCAAATGCCCACTCGCAGGTCAGGACCGACGCCCATACCGCGCAGATAGTGAGCCAAGCGGTTGGCGCGCCGGTTGAGGTTGTCGTAAGTGAAGGTTCTGCCCTCCGGGCCATCCTCTACCAGCGCGATGCGATCCGGGTGTTTTGCGACCTGCGACTCCCACAAGGTGTGAAAGCAAGTCGGTTGGGATGCAGCCTCGGTTTCGTTCCATTGCAGGATTTGCATCAGCCGTTCCGACTCGCTTAATAACGGCAGGCGGCTCAAGCTTTGCTGCGGCTGACTGACCACCGCTTCGAGCAGGGTTTGATACTGGCCGAGCAGGCGTTGAATCGTCGCCGCCTCGAAAAGGTCGGTGTTGTAATCGCATTCCAACACGACCCGGTCGTCGCGCAGATTCGCGGTCAAGGTCAGGTCGACGCGGGTGTAACTGACCGGTTGCGGATAAACCTGTACCTGTAACCCCGCGGCTTCGTGCATATCCGGCTGGCGTTCAAGGTTAAAAATGGTACTGAGCAACGGCGATCGGCTGTTGTCGCGCTTAAGGTTGAGTTTGTCGAGCAGGCGGGCAAACGGATAATCCTGGTGCTGGTATGCATTCAGCAGGGTATTGCGGACGTGGTGCAGATGCTGGTCGAAACGCTCGGCTTCGCCGATCTCGCTGACGATCGGCAACAGGTGTACGCAGTAGCCGACCAGCGCGTTGCCGCCTTCCAGGCCGCGTCCGGTGTAGGGTGCGCCGATCACCAGCCGGTCTTGGCCGCTGAGCCGGTGCAGCAGCACCGAGTATACCGCCAGTAACACCATGTACAAGGTGCAGCCCTGCTTGCTGCCCAGATTTTTCAGGGCTTGCAGCAGACCGGGTTCGATTTCGGACCAGGCCCGGGCGCCGTTATAGGTTTTGACCGAGGGACGCTGGTAATCGCCCGGCAAATCCAGGGCGGGCGCCGGATTGGCGAATTGTTGCAGCCAATAGGCCTCGTGAGTCGCCATCGCCGCGGTGTCCAGCTGCATTTGCTGCCAGTGGACGAAGTCGCGATATTGAATCGGCGTAGCCAGTTTGGCCGCCTCGCCGCGGCAAGCCGCTTCGTACAAGGCCATGATTTCATTCAGGACCGTACCCATGGAGGGGCCGTCACCGATGATGTGATGCGCCGACAGCGCCAGTACATGGCGTTCGGCTCCGAGCTTGAGCAGGGTGGCGTAGAACAACGGTCCCTGCGAGAAGTCGAATAATTGCCGGGTTTTCTCCAGCAGCCAATGTTGAAGAGCGGTTTCGGGATTTTCCTCGCCCGATAAATCGATACAGGGCAAGCTGACCGCCTGGGCCGGTTGAACCCATTGCCGCTCGCCTGCGGCGTCGAGGCGGGTGCGCAAGGATTCATGGCGGGCAATCGCCTGTTCCAACGCGAACCGCAACGCCTCTTGATTCAGCGGTCCTTGCAGCAAAAGCGCCGCCGGGTCGTTGTATGAGCGATTGCCGTCTTCGTCGAGCTGGGCCAGAACCCACAATTGTTTTTGCGCCTCACTCAGCGGAAACCCTGCGTCTTCGCCGGAACCGACCGCAGTGTATTTTTCCTTGAGCAGGCTGATTTGCGGCAGGTTGGCGATGACCGAGTCCGGCGCGACGCCGAAGTCGACGAAGCAGGCCAGCTCATCGACGCCGATGCCGATCAGGCGTTCCACAATCGGCGCGCAGCTTTCCGGAGAGCCGATCAAAGCGCTGGTTGCGACATATTTTTCATAGGCCTTGCCGACGATATAGGCTTTGTCTTCCGGGCTTACCCGTTCTAAATCCGTGGACGGCCCTACGTCTTGAGCCATCTTTTGAAACAGCTCGATGCTGGACAGCAGATAGTCGCACATCGGCTGGCGCGCTTCGCGTATGGCTTGCTCGGCGTCGGCGCAAAGGTAGGTATGGATCAAGACCGTGACATTGCCTGCGTCCGGGTCGTGTCCATGTTCGGCCAAGGCTTGCCGGTAGATGGCAATATTGTTTGCCAGGTCTTCCATAGACTGGCCCATCAGGTTGGTCAGCACGCCCAGTCCCATCTCGCCGGCTTTGCGATAGGTGTCGGGATTGTTGACGATGGTCAGCCAGGCGGGCAGCGCGGCTTGTTTCGGACGGGGGTAAATATTCAACTCCACGCTGCTGTCGTTACCGCCGCGCATAGTGATACTTTCTCCGCGCCATAAATGACGGATGGTGTCGATGCCCTCGAAGGTTAATTCGCGGTGCTTGCCGAAAGAGTCGGGCGCGAACACGAAGTCGTTGGGATGCCAGCCCGAAGCAAAGCCGATGCCGACGCGGCCATTGGACAGGTTATCGACCAGCGCCCATTCTTCGGCGACCCGGATCGGGTTATGCAACGGCAACACCACGCTGCCCGCACGCAATTGCACATGCTGGGTTTCCCGAGCCAACGCGGCGGCCAGCACCGAAGGGTTGGGCGAAAATCCGCCGAATTCGCTGAAGTGCCGTTCGGGAATCCACACCGCGCGAAAGCCCTCGCGGTCGGCATAACGCGCGCCTTCCAGCAGCAGATCGCATTTGCCGGTGGAAAACGCGGCATCGTAATTGCCGAAATAGAACAATCCAAAGCCTAGTCCGCGTTTGCTCGCTGCTGACTTTGCCGTAAAAGCGGTTTCCCGGTGGCTCAGCTTGGAATTGTGCCGGAACCAGGTCCGGTCAGTGGAATCCGCCAAATTTTTATTTGAGGGAATGGCGGCGTTGCTGGTGACTGAGGCTTGACTGCGTTCGGGCAAGAAGCCGCCTTGGCGCAATTCCTCAACGCTTTCCTTGACCGCTTTAACAATCAGGTCGATGTCTTCTTCGGTATGGGCGGTGGACAGGAAACAGGCGCGCCATTCCCAGATGTACACGCCTTTTTCCAACAAGTGGTAATAAAACATCTCCAGGTTGCCGGGGAACTTGAAGTGGAAGGTCGAGGCAAAATGGCAAATCCGGAGTGCCAGTTCCTCTTCCTCGAAATAGTCGTTGAGCGTTTTGGCTAATGCGGCGGTGCGCTGATTAAGGCGCTCTTGCAGCGCCGGTCCTTCCGCTTTCAGATGGCGGAGCGCGGCCAGACAGGCGGCCATCGAAAAAGGATGCTGGCAGAAAGTGCCGCCGAAATACGTGCGCGTGGCGCTCGGATAAGATGAGTCGCCGTATTGCCACATGCCGCCGTCGATGCCGTCGAGGAAGCGCGCGTCGCCGGCGACCGCACCGATGGGCATGCCGCCGCCGATGATTTTACCGTAGGCGGCGAGGTCGGCCTTGATGCCGAACAACCCTTGCACACCGGCGGGATGGGCGCGAAAACCGCTGATCATTTCGTCGAAAATCAGCGCAGTGCCGGTTTCCTCGGTCAGGCTGCGCAATGCGCGCAGGAACTCGACCGGCTGGAAATCCAGGCGTCGGCTCTGCACCGGTTCTACCAGCACGGCGGCCAGTTCGTGGGCGTGTTCGCGGATGATGTCCAGGGTTTCCTGGGTGCCGTATTCGAGCACCAGAATGTCTTTGGCCAGATTCGGCGGCACGCCGGGCGACACCGGTTCGGAGCGGAGTTCTCCGTTGACGCGGATGGTTTTGGCCAAGGTGCCGTCGGAATGGCCGTGGTAAGAGCCTTCGAAGATCACAATTTTATGCCGGCCCGTGGTGGTGCGGGCCAGGCGCAATGCGATCATGATCGCTTCGGTGCCGGAGTTGGTGAAGGCAACGCGCTGGTGACCGGTGATTTCGGTAAACAGCTCGGTGATTTCCTGCATATGTTCGGAGCGCGGGCCGAGCTGGAAGCCGTGTTGGATTTCCGTTTCCAGCACGCCCTGCATAAATTCGGGGCGACTGCCGAACAGCAATACGCCGAAGCCCATGGTCAGGTCGACGTAGTTGTTGCCGTCAATGTCGCGTAGCCGTGAACCCATCGACTCGGCGCCGGTGATGGGGTAGAGGATTTCTTTGGTCGAAAAGCGGAAACCGACGCTGGCCCGGCTGTCGGCCAAGCCCGGACGGCAGGCTTGGGCCAGCGCTTTGGATTTCGGCGTTTTTTTCTGGTAACGCTCGATCAATGCCGCAAGATGTCGGCTTTGCTGCGGGTTCAAGCCGTTGGCGCTGGGTACGATAGGATTGTTCAGCGCGCGTAGCGGCGAGGAGCGATCTTCCGAACCTTGTTGCGGGGCGGTTTGGGCAACAGCTTGCGGTTGAGGCGGACGGGGAGCTTCCTGTTGAGCCGGAATAGCGGGGCTCGCAGCATCATAGCCGATGTCGGCTGGCGCAGGCAGGCCCTGCAATAGCGCCAACTGTTGCGCCATCAGTTGGGTCTGGGCGAGGACGATTTGTTGCAACGCCGTGCCGTCGGCGATAGCGCTGACCGGTGGGCGTAGGCCGGAATAAGGCCCCCCAAGCGTAGCGCGAGGTGGCGTTTCCGGCGAATTCGGCTGGGGATTGCCGGAAACGTCAGTTCTCGCTGTCGCTCGAACCGACTCATTTCGGTCTACAGGGCTTGGTGTTGGCGCAGCCTGTACCGGTACCGATTGAGGTTCCGGGGTAGCGGTCGTTTCCTGCGACAAGTCGGCGGTGGTGCGATCCGCCAGGTATCCGGCAATCGCGTCTATCGTGGTGATCTCTTCGAAAAACTGGCGGATTTCGAGCTTGATCCCAAAATTGTCTTCGACGATGCGTACCCCTTCAACCAGTACCAGCGAATCGGCGCCCATTTCCAGGAACTGCGCGTGGGTATCTATTTCGCCCGGTTCGGTTCGGAGCAAGCCGGAAAAAAGGCGGCACAGACGGGCCAGGATTGCTTCGCGCCGGGCGCGGTCATCTTGAGCAGGCTGCGACGTAGCTTGTTGTGGGTTTGTCATGGTCGATTCCTTGGGGGCGAGCCAATAAGATTTTCGTTGAAAGGCATAAGTGGGGACACAAACACGGTTGCGGCCAAAAGCGGCATCGAAGCCGGACCAGTCGATGTCCGCCCCCCGTGCGTAAGCCTCGGCCAAGCTTGTCGATACGACGGACCAGTCGGGCTTTGGTTGCAGCAGGGACGGCAGCCAAGCGGCCGACGGGGCCAAGCGCTTGCCGAGATTGGTTAATACCTGGCCGGGGCCGATTTCCAGGAATAGCTCGGAATTCCGACCAAAAGCTGCTGCAACTTTGCCCCCCTCTCCCCTTGGGAGAGGGGCGGGGTGAGGGATTAGGCCGGCTAAGCCTTTGGCGAATCGGATCGGCTGGCGGCAATGCTGACGCCAATAACCGGCGTCGGGAACTTCTCCCTTGCCCAGTGCCAGTCCGGTCAGGCCGGAGATAAAAGGCAGTTCCGGCGCATGGAAACGGATCTGGCCGGCAAAGCGTTCGAAGTCTTCCAGAATGGGATCCATCAGCGGCGAATGAAAGGCATGACTCACCTGCAATGGATAGCTTTCGATGCCTGCTTCGCGGAATTGGTCGAGTAATTGGCTTAAGGCGCTGCTGCGGCCGGAGACGACTATATGCTGGGGGCCATTAATCGCGGCAATGCTCAGCTCATGCCGATGGGGAGCGAGGGCTTTTTCCACCTGCGCTTCATCGGCAAAAATCGCCGCCATCGCGCCGTTCTCGCTTAGCGTTTGCATCAGCCGTCCGCGTTCGGCGACCAATTTCAGGCCGTCTTCAAGGCTGAACACACCGGCAACGCAGGCCGCAGCGTATTCGCCGATGCTGTGCCCTAATACGGCGGCGGGTTCCAGGCCGAAAGACCGCCATAGACTGGCCAGCGCATATTGCAGAGCAAACAGCGCGGGCTGGGCGTAACGCGCTTGATTAAGCAAGGCTTCCCCGTCGCTACGGTATTCCTCGGCATAAAGAACCGACAGCAGCGGTTTTTCCAGCAGCGGTTCGAGGATCGCCGCGCAGTTATCCATAGCCTGCCGAAAACCGGGATGGAGTGCGTATAACTCACGGCCCATGCCGGGATAAACGGAACCCTGTCCGCTAAACAAAAATACCGGCCGTAGCGGTTTGGCGGGTGGCGTAGCGCCGATAAAAAGTCCTGGAATCGGCTGGTTTGCGCCGAAAGCGGCAAGCCGTTCCTGCATCTGGGCCACGTCTTCGGCACAGACGGCGATGCGCTGCTTGAAGTGGTTACGTCCGGTGTTGGCGCTGAAACAGGCATCCGCCAGCGACGGCGGCGTTTGGGCAAAAAACGTTCGGTAGGATTCCGCCAGGGCTTTTAGCGCCGGTTCGGTTTTGGCCGACAGGGCCAGTACGTGAACCGGTCGGTCTCGTTCAGGATAAAGCGCTTCGGTTGCCGGGGCTTCTTCGATAATAAGGTGCGCGTTGCTGCCGCTTGCGCCGAATGCGCTGAGCCCCGCCAAACGGCGTTTCTCGCCTCTGGGCCATGGCGTCAGTTCGGTTATCGGGCGGATATTCAGCTCGTCCCAGGCAATGCGTGAATTCGGCTGCTTAATGTGCAGGGTCGGCGGCAGTTCCCCATGGCGCAGGGCCTGAACCAGCTTGATCAGGCCGATGATACCGGCTGCCGATTCCAAATGGCCGATATTGGATTTTACCGAACCTACCAGCAGCGGGCGCTCCCGGCCTTGCGCTTGCCCCAGTACGGTGCCCAGGGCCTGCGCTTCGATAGGATCGCCGAGTGAGGTGCCGGTTCCGTGCGCTTCTAAATAGTCGATTTCGTGCGGGGCTACCCGTGCTTTGGCCAGGGTTTGGCGGATCAGTTTTTGCTGCGCCACACCGTTGGGCACGGTGAATCCGCTGCTGGCGCCGTCCTGATTTACCCCTGAGCCGCGAATCAAGGCGAGGATCTGATCGCCTGCGGCCAGCGCATCGGCGTATCGCTTGAGTACGACGATGCCGCAGCCTTCGCCCCGGACGTAGCCATTGGCGGAATCGTCGAAGGTTTTGCAGCGTCCGTCCGCCGACATCATTCCGGCTGCCGATAAGGTGACATTCAACAACGGCGAAAGCGTCAGGTTGACGCCGCCGCTCAGCGCCAGATCGCAGTCTTTGGCGCGTAGCGCGGTGCATGCCAAGTGGATGGCGGACAGCGACGAAGAACAGGCGGTGTCGACTGCCATGCAGGGGCCTTGCAGGCCCAGCACGTAAGACAGCCTCCCGGCGCATGCATTTAACGGCGTACCGGTATTGAAATAAGGGTTTACCTCGCCTTGATCCGCACGTTCCGCCTGGAGCAGGCCGTAATCGCTGGCAGTGACGCCGACAAATACCCCCGTAGGGCTGCCAGCCAGTTTGGAAGCAGGCAAGCCTGCGTGTTCCAGCGCTTCCCAGGCGACTTCCAGCAACAGGCGTTGTTGCGGGTCCATGCTTTCGGCTTCCCGCGCGGAAATACCGAAAAAGGCTGCGTCAAAGCGGTCGGCCTGTTCAATAAATCCGCCATCGCGCGTGTAGGCCTTGCCGGGTCGGCCCGGTTCCGGATCGTAATAGGCGGCGGCATCCCAGCGTTCCGGCGGAATTTCCCGGATTGCGTCCCGGCCATTGCGGACCAGCTCCCAGAAAGATTCGGGATCGTTAGCGCCGGGGGTACGGCAGCCCATGCCGATAATGGCGATAGCCTCGCTTCCGGCTTGTTCGAGGCGTTCGACTTTTCCGCGTAATTGCTGGATAGCCGCGTAGGCTTTCTGCAAGGGGGTTAGTTCATCGGGGTGTTCCTGAGCCATCTCTGTTTATCCTGGGTTCGTTAGAGAGGTAAATTCATCGTCGATAAGCGCCGCGAGTTCGGCATCGGAAAGTTGTTGGATTTCGGTCCGGCTGTGGCAGGGCGATTCCTCAATCGGTGCAAATGCGGGTGCGTCCGGCTGTGCGTCGGGGAACAGCAAGCCGAGCAGATGCGCGGCCAAGGCTTCGGCATTGGGGTAGTCGAACACCACCGAAGGGGGGAGCGGGCGATGCAGTTGGGTCTCGATGCATCCCTTTAATTCTACGGCGGTCAGTGAGTCCATGCCCATGTCGAAGAAGCCGCGTTTCGGGTCGGGCAGGGTGTTGTCGTCGAAACGTAGCGCCGCGCCCACCTGCTCTTGCAGTCGGTTGAGCAGATAGTCGAATCGGTCCCGAACCGCGAGATCGCGTAGCGCGTCCAAAACGGCGGAGCTTCCAGTAACGCTTGCTGCCGAGGCGCTTTGATCCAGCAGCGTCAACACCGGTTGGCGGCCGCGGACTTCGTAGAGGCTTTTGAGCCGCGGCCAATCCGCATCCAGAACCGCGACGCGGGTTTGTCCGGCGGCCAGCAAGCGGCCAAACAGGGCGAGCGCTGCGGGTGCGGATAACGCGTTAAAGCCGCTGTCGGCAATATGCCGGGCCGTTTCGCCGTATATCATGCCGCCGTTTTGCCAGGGTCCCCAGTTGATGCTGAGCGCGGGCAATCCCAAGCCGCGGCGGTATTCGGCCAAGCCGTCCAAAAAGCCGTTAGCCGCGGTGTAATGGGCTTGCTGAGCGGTACCTAACACCGATGAAACCGATGAGTACAGGACAAAAAAATCGAGATCGAGATCCAGGCTTAAGCGGTGCAATGTCCAGGCACCGCGTACTTTAGGCGCAAGCACTTGGTGCAGGCATTCCCGGTCGAGTTCGCTCAGGGCGCGGGCGGTTAGTACCCCGGCCGTGTGGATCACCCCTTTGAGGCGGAAATTACCGGCGGCCAGCTGTTTGAAGAGTTCGGACATCGCGGCTTCATCGCCGCTGTCCGCCTGCACTACGCGAACCTGGGTGCCCAAGTGTTCGATAAAGTCCAGGGTTTCACGGGCGTTTTCGCCGGCGCCCTTGCGTCCCAGCAGGATCAATTGACCCGCGCCGTTTTCAGCCAAAAAGCGCGCAGTTTTTAGGCCCAAAGCGCCCAGTCCGCCGGTAATCAGGTAGGCGCCGTCCGCTTTAAACCGTGACGGCGCGGCGGCGATAGACTGGAAGGCTTCAAGCCTGGCGACATAGCGTTTTCCCGCGCGAAGACTGATCGCGTCTTCGCCTTCCGAGTCCAGCAGTTCGCGCAGCAAAGCCTGTATTTCGTCGGCTTCCAGGTCGATTACGCCGCCTTTCAGATTGGGATATTCCAGGAACAAGGAACGAGCCATGCCCGACAACAGAGAGGGAAAAGGGCGATGAGGGTGCGCGATCTCCGGCATTGCTTGCATCGCGGGTGATCAGCCACAGCTTGATGGGGGCTTGCAAACCGGCGGCGGCACGGGTCAACAAGATAGTCTGCATCAACTGATCTTCACCGTAGTGTGCGGTCAGCTCGGACCGCCAGATATAGACGATGACTTGCGGCTGGGTTGCTTCGAGCAGGCGACGGTAATCGTCTGCGTTATCGGCGGAAACCGTCCAGGCATCGGATGCAGTTTGTGCGTAGGTGTTGCCCGGAGCGACACGGGTACAAGGCTGCCCGAGATTTTGCAAGCCTTGGGCCAGCTCGGATTCGTCCCCGGCGCTGAAAATCAGCCATGGCCGGTTTTGCGCTCCGGCAGACGGCATAGCCGGTTCGGCGTTACGTGCTTGTTGTTGCCAGATGGGCCGGTAGCACAAACCGTCGGCATCGGTGTTGGCATCCCGGTGCTGACGGATCAACAAGCCGCTAAGTTTCGGCAACAGCTTCAGTTCGTCCGCAGACAGCTCTCCTTGCGCTTGCAGGTGTTGGGACAGGGCATCGGCATTCCCCGCTTGCAGCAGCGTAACCAGTTGCGAGGTTGGCGCGTGGCGCTGCCGTGCCGTAACCCCGCTGTCGTTATACCAATAGCGTTTACGCTGGAACGGGTAGGTTGGCAGGGCGGTACGACGCCGGTGGTAAGGCCGATCGAAACCGGCCCAGTCAATCGGCACTCCGCCGAGATAAAGTTCGCTTAAGCTTTGGGCCAGCTGTTCCCAATCGGCTTGATCCTTGCGCAGGCTAGGCAGATACAACTCGGTGTTCTGTTCCGGGGCGTCCGCACGCACCATGCCTGAAAGTACCGGATGCGGCCCTATTTCCACGAATGCCGTTACGCCGTGTCGGCGTAGCGTGGCGATACCGTCTGCAAACAGCACCGGCATGCGGATATGGCGGCACCAATAGGCGGGATCGGTGACTTCTGCCGATACGAAATGCCCGGTTAAATTCGAGATGAGACGGATGCGCGGCGGCAACAGGGTAACGCTGCGGACTATTTGTTCGTACTCGGCCAGCATCGGTTCCATCAAGGCGGAATGGAAGGCATGGGAGACGGTCAGTTCGCGGCTGCGAATGCCGGCTTCGGTTAAATGGTTGAGCAACGTTTGAATAGCTTGGCGTTCGCCGGAAATAACGGTTTCGCTGCGGCTGTTGATTGCGGCTATCGCGGTTAGCGGATTGTTGCCCAGCGTAGCGATGGCCTGCTCCACGCGGCCTGCGTCGGCAAATACCGCAGCCATCGCGCCGTTGCGGGGCAGGGCCTGCATCAGGCGGGCACGAGCGGCGATCAGTTTCAGGCCGTCTTCGAGACTGAACACTCCGGCAATACAGGCGGCCGCGTATTCGCCGACGCTGTGTCCGGTGACCGCATCGGGTTGCAAGCCCCAGGACAGCCACATCTGCGCCAACGCATATTCGAGAGCGAACAGGGCAGGCTGGGTATAGGCCGTTTGGTGCAGATCGGCGGAATCCGTAGCGCATAGTAATGCGCTGAGGGAGCGGCCGAGTAAGGGATCAAGATGCAGGGCGCAGTCGTCAATGGCGCGCCGAAAAACCGGCTGGGTCCGGTATAAATCCGCGCCCATGCCGGGGTATTGGGCGCCTTGTCCGGTAAAGAGCCACGCTACACGCGGCGGTTCGGCCCCCGTTCCGACCGGCTGCCGCTGGTCATGGCCGTTGCAAAAGCTCTGGAGTTTGCCGCGCATCTCGGCCGCGTCGGCGGCGGCAACGACCATCCGATGTTCAAACACGGAACGGGTGGTATTGGCGGAATAACACACATCGGCCAGCGTGGTTTGATTTACGCCATCCAGATGGGCGGCATAGCGCGCGGCTTGGGCCGTCAGTCCCTCGGCGGAACGGGCGCTGAGGCAGAGAAGGTGCAACGGCCGTTCCGGCGCGGGTTCGGCCTGCGGTGTTGGTTCCGGCGTCGGCGGAGCTTCTTCCATGACAATATGCACATTGGTGCCGCTGAAGCCGAACGAACTGACACCGGCCAGCCGCGACTTTTCCGACACCGGCCAAGCGATGGCTTGTGTGGCTACCGTGATCGGTATTTCGTCCCAGGGGATGAACGGCGTAGGTTGGTCGCAATGCAGATGCCGGGGGATTTGTTCGTGTTTCAGCGCCAATACCACTTTCATCAGTGCGCTGATACCGGAGGCGGCTTCCAGATGGCCCAGGTTGGTTTTTACCGATCCCACAACTAGCGGTTGTTGCGGGCTGCGGGTTTGTCCGAAAACGGCGTTGAGTGCGCCTATTTCGATGGGATCGCCGAGCTTGGTGCCGGTGCCGTGGGCTTCGATGTAGCCGATTTGTTCCGCCGCGACCCCGGCATTGTGCAGGGCCTCACGAATCACCGTTTGCTGCGCCGGTCCATTGGGCACCGTCAAGCCGCTGGTCGCCCCATCCTGGTTGGTTGCCGAACCCCGGATCAGCGCGAGGACCTGGTCCTGGCCGGGCACCACATCGGATAGCCGTTTGAGCACGATAAGACCGCAACCTTCGCCACGGCCGAAGCCGTTGGCTGAGGCATCGAAGCTCTTGCAACGGCCGTCGGGCGACAGCATGTGATTGCGGGAAAAGTTGATGCTGGTTTCCGGACACAGGATCAGGTTGACGCCGCCGGTAACGGCCAAATCGCATTCGCGGTTACGCAGGCTTTGGCAGGCCAAGTGAACAGCGACGAGTGAAGACGAACACGCGGTATCTACGGCAAGGCACGGCCCCTGAAATCCCATGCTGTAAGCCAAGCGCCCGGCAGCGACGCTGTGTGCCATGCCGGTGGTCATGTAGGCGTCAATCTCGATGTCTTCCCGCGACATCAGCAAAACACTGTAATCCTGGTTGCAAATGCCGATGAACACTCCGGTGCGGCTGCCTTCCAAGTCGGCGGGGACTAGGCCCGCATGCTCCAACGCTTCCCAGCACACCTCCAGCAGCAGATGCTGTTGGGGGTCCATGCTGATGGCTTCGCGCGGGGAAATGCCGAAAAACTGCGGGTCGGATTCTTGTATCTGCGGGAGAAAGCTGCCGAAGCGGGTGACTATTTTACCCGCTGCGTCGTAGTCGGGATCGTAATAATGGTTGCTGTCCCAGCGCGACGCGGGCACCTCGGCAATGGTGTCCTTGCCGTCGCGCAGCAGTTCCCAGAAAGCCTCGGGCGTTTCGATATTGCCCGGCAAGCGACAGCCCATGCCGATAATGGCGATAGGTTCTTTTTGCGCCTGTTCCAACGCTTTGAGCTTGGCGCGGGTGGTCTGTAACGCCAGCAAAGCGCGTTTGACGGGGGACAGTTCCGTTTCCGGGGCGGATGCATGATTCATAAAGAAAAACCCATATCTTCCAGTTCCTTAATGAGGTTAGCTTCCGCTTCCTCTTCTGTTAGTTGTTCCAGCGCTTTGCGTTCTGCATTTTCGCCGGTTTCGGTCTGCGGTGATGACTCTATCGGCTCCCGGCCTAACAGGTCTTCCGCTAAATAATCGACCAGTGCCGTAACGCTGGGGAAATCGAAGGCCAGCGTCGACGGCAGCGCACAGCCCAGGCTGGCATGTAAACGGTTTCTTAATTCTACCGAGGTGAGGGAGTCCATGCCCATATCGAAAAAGCCTTGTTTTCTATCGACTGTCATCGAAGCGGGGAACCCCAAAACGGTTGCCACCTGCGAGGCGACATGGCGGGTTAAGAGAGCAAGTCGTTCGTCAACGGGCGCGGATTCGAGAAGTTGGCGGAATTCGGCCGGTTGCTCGGCTAGGACTGACTGCGCCGATGAGAATTCGCGGCGAAAATCGGCCAAATAACCCGAAGATGCAATGCGTTGCAGATAGGTTGGCCAGTCGATCGGGACAACTCCGACTTGGGCCTTGTCGCAGTGAAAAATCCGCTCCAATGCGGCCAATCCTGCACGCGGGTCGATAGTCCCCATGCCTTGGGCCTTGAGGAACTCCCCGGCTTGAACGCGTGCGGCATAACCGATTTCGGACCACGCCCCCCAATTGATGCTCAGGGCAGGCAAGCCATGAGCCAGCCGATCACCGGCCAGCGCATCGAGAAACGCGTTGGCGCTGACGTGGTTCGATTGTCCGACCGAGCCGAGCAGGGAGGTGGCCGAAGAGAACATGATAAAAAAGTCCAGAGGCAGCGCCTGGGTCTGGATATGGAGCTGCCATGCGCCGTCCAGCTTGGGTTCCAGCACTTTGGCGTAGCGTTCCGGTGTTTGTTCGATAAGCACGCCGTCGTCGAGGACGCCCGCCGCATGCATGATGCCGCATAGCGGAGGCAGCGTCTGTTCGATTTCGGCCAGCATTCGGGCGGTTTGTTCCGGTTTGCTTATGTCAACCTGAAATAGGCTGACTTCAGCGCCGGCCTGGGTAATCGCGCGAATTTTTGCTTCGGTTGCTGGCGTAACGCCGCGCCGTCCCGCCAGCACCAGGTGACCGGCACCGTGTTCCGCCATCCAGGCGGCGACCAGCAAGCCCAAATCGCCCAAGCCGCCGCTGATCAGGTAGCTTGCGTCTTTACGGAAAGGCAGCGCGGCGGTGTCGAACGATAAAACCAGTTTGCCGGTGTGATTGGCTTGCTGCATGTTGCGGAACGCCGTCTGTGCGTCGTTGGCAGCAAACACTGTGCGCGGCAATGGCTTTAGTTGCCCGTTACGGAACTCTCCCATTAGCCGTTGCAGCAGTGCTTGCAGCAGCGCGGGTTTGTCCTGATACAAATACATTAAATCAATTGCATGGTACGAAGCGCCCGGAGCCAGTTTGGCGACTTCTTCCGGGGTTCGCAAATCGGTAATGCCGATTTCCAAAAAACGCCCGCCGCTACGCAGCAGCGCCAAGCTTCGACTGGTGAACTCGCCGCTCAGGGTATTGAGCACCACGTCGACGCCTTCGCCATCGGTCAAGCGGCGGATTTCATCGGCAAAGTCCAGGGTGCGGGAATTCATGATGTGCTTGACTCCCAGCGCGCGCAGTACATCCCGCTTGCTTTCGCTGGCGGTGGCGAACACTTCGGCCCCGGTCCGCTGAGCCAGTTGGATGGCGGCTTGACCGACGCCGCCTGCTGCCGCATGGATCAGCACCCGTTCGCCCGCTTGCAACTTGGCGAGATCCTCCAGCGCGTAGGCGGCGGTCAAAAACGCGATGGGCAGGGTGGCTGCTTCCTCGAAGCTTAAGTCTTCCGGCAGGGCGGCCACCGTGCAGGCAGAAGCGTTGACGTAGCGGCTAAAGCTGCCCGGCGCCATGGCCAGCACCTTATCGCCGACGGAAAGATGGTTCACGCCGGAACCGACGCGAGCCACTACGCCGGCGCATTCGATACCTAATACCGGCCCGGCTGCGGGGACTCTGTGCAGCGCCAACAGCACGTCTTTGAAGTTAAGCCCGGCAGCATGCACCCGGATTTCCACTTCGCCTGCCCTAGGTGCATGGCGTTCGGTCGGGCTCCAGGCCATCTCGTCCAAACTGCCTGATGCGGGTACGCCCAGTTGGTAAGATTCGGTCTGCGGCAGACTTTGCTTGCCGCCGCGCCGCACCAGTCGTGGAACCAAGCGCCGGTCATCGCGAAACGCGATCTGATCCTCTGTCTGCGTTTGGCTATCCGCAGTCATTTCGGCGACGATGGCCGGGATTTCATCGGGTCGGGCTGCAGCGGCCAGATCGATACGAATACAACGCAGCTCCGGGTGTTCCAATGCGATACTTTTGCCCAGACCCCAGACCGGCGATGCCGTCAAGCCGGTCAAGGCTTCGCCGGATACGGAGACCGCTCCCCGCGTCAGCAAAGCCAAACGCGGCGGATTGCTTGGCCGGGCTTTGCCTAAGGCTTGCACCAGGTGCAGCACCGTTTCCCAGCCCAAACGGGCGTTTGCTGTCAGCGAAGGCGCGTCATCGCTTGGTGCGGAGGCGTCAATACTCCACAAATGTGCGCAGTAAGCTACGCCCGCATCGCCGAGTTCGCTGAATAAGCGCTGATAATGCGACGTTTGGTAAGGATCGATGGTGAAGCTGTCCTGTTGCGAGCGTCGATATTGGCTGCCGGGATAAACCAAAGTACAGGCCGATCCGGCGGCGCGCAGGTATTCGCCTAAGCGCTGGCCGGTTCCATCGGCATCGGCGAAAATCAGCCAAGGTTGGGTTGGGCTCGCATCAGCCGGTAGCGCATCGGCCTGGGCTATGATGATGGATTGGTGAATCGGCGCGCAATCGATGCTGCCGGTTTGTTGAAAGCCGGATGCCTGCAAAGCATCGCACCAGGATTGCCCGGACAGTAACGGATGGGACGGACGCAGGTGTTTGTCGCTAAAGCGCCACCAGCCGCTGGTCATGCCGAATATGATGTCTATCCAGTTTTGCGGCGCGGTGCCTTCGAGCAACAATAACAAGCCGCCGGGCGCCAATAAGCTGCGCGTGTGTTTCAGCGTTTGCGCCAAGTCTTCGGTGGCGTGCAATACGTTGGAGGCCACGATAATGTCGTAATCGTGGCGCTTGAAACCCTGCGCCTGCGGGTCTTTTTCGATGTCCAGCGTTTTGTATTCGATGAACGGATAAGCGGCAAAAGTCGCCTGCGCTTGCAGCGTGAAAGCAGGCGAAATATCGGTAAAAACATACTCGGTACGGTGTGCCGCTAAATGAGGCAACAAAAACGAGCTGGCTCCGCCGGTCCCCGCGCCGATCTCCAGTATCCTGATTCCGCTACGCTGCGGCAGAGGCTCAAGCGCGGACAACAAGGCCTGCTTGAACACAGCGCCCACGGCTTGCGCGCAGGGCGGATCGCGGTACAGCGCGGCCAGCGCCGAGCCATCGCCGCCGGGAAATAACAGCTCCTGCAGGGGATCGCACCGGCCTTGAAGCACCCGCGCCAGCGCAGTGCCGCAACGTTCTACCAGGTCGAGCTCCAGGCCGATTTGCGGATAACGTGCGCGCAAGTCCTGTGCGGCTTGTTGCGGATTCGATAGAGCCGGTGCGAGCAGCACTTCCCAGCCGGTGCCGGTGCGCTGGAGGACTCCGGCTTCTGCGAGCATTTCCAGCGTGCGTTCGAGCAGGTGCCGGTGGTCAGGCACGATGCCGAGGCCGTCGGCTATCTCCAGGGTCGAGAAGCCATCTTCGGGGTGAAACGTTTTGCCCATGTCCCGGAATGCGGCCAGGGCATAGTCCACACACAGCTGGTCCAGTTCATCCAGGGCTATGCCGCATTCCTCCAGCCGCGATTGCCGGACCCATGCCGCCATCGACGCATTCAATGCGTCGCTCATGTCTGTCGGCGATGCCAGTAAAGGCGCGTTGGCATGAGGCGAGCATAAGCCCTGAGCACGCCAGTCAACCCCGTAAAGCCAGCTTTCCAGGTCGGATTTGGCGGAGAACAAATTGTCAGGAGCCGCTTGCCTGGCCTTGAATCCTTCGATGACGCCGATGATTTCGCCACGGTCATCGAACAGCGCAAGATCGGCTTTGAGCAATGGCTGTTCGGTTGCTTTATGGACTTGCACCCGGCACCATAATCGGTTACCCGGCGCACGATACAGTTGTAAACGGTCTAGCCCCACCGGCAGCCAGGTTTCGTTTGCGCTGCTGTCGGATAAGGTGGCGATCAGCACCTGGAAGCAGGCATCCAGCAGCACCGGATGAATATGGTAATTGGCGGTCTCGGCAACCAGCCGTTCGGGCAGTCGGATCGAGCCTAGCGCCCGTCCTTCGCTACGCCGCAAGCTTTGCAGCGCCTGGAAGTCGGGGCCGTAGTCAATGCCGCGTTGCGCGCATTGCCGGTAAAAAGCCTCAATGGCAATCTCTTCTTCGAATCCGGCTTCGATAGTTTTCATATCGACGGCTGGGGGAGCGACGATTGGAGCGATGGCGGCGATATTTCCGGCTACATGGAAAATCCATTGTTCCGGCTCGTTATCGCTCAGGCTGTAAATTTCAAAACGGGCCGGTTGCTCCGTCGCCTGGGTCAGCACCAGCTGAACGGTTTTGTCCCGGTTCTCGGAAAAAACCAGGGCTTGTTGAATGGTTATGTCCTTCAGGCCTGGAAGGGCTGCATCGCTATCCTTCCTTGCGGCGGCCAAGCCCATTTCGATATAAGCGGCGGCAGGAAGCACCGATTGATGGAAAACCCGGTGGTCTTGAATATAGCCTTTGTCGTTTAGCGTTTGCTCATAACGTATTTCCCCTTTGGGCATGGCGGGCAAACGCAGACGTTGGCCGAGCAGCGGGTGTTTTACGTCGGCGCGGGCAGTTCTTCCTGTTTCGTTAGCGGATGGTGAGACTCTGTCTACCCAAAACCGCTGGCGCTGGAACGGATAAGCAGGCAGATGCAGCGGCTGGCGAGTTTGTTTCGGATAAACGGCGTTCCAGTCGATGGCGACGCCCTGCACGAACAAGTCGCCGAGGCTACGCAGGAACTGCTCATCGTCGGCGGTTTGTTGCCGCAAGCTGGGGATCAGTATCGCGTCGGGGGAGATGTGACGGGCCATGCCCAGCAGCACCGGATGGGGTCCGAGTTCAACGAACAGTCGGCAGTGCCGGTCGTGC
>Ga0160180_105485_pt1 | contig 27804 bp, 27 predicted proteins | sample met4sta_3_FD_108559 | JGI IMG/M metagenome (GOLD analysis project Ga0160180, IMG submission 108559) | Synthetic bacterial communities of pure cultures from sediment of Lake Washington, USA, under low oxygen conditions - MT... | ecosystem: Engineered > Modeled > Simulated communities (microbial......
CGGGGCAGGAGATAACCATCGGAGTGAATGACCGAAAGCCCATGGTTTGCAGTATTTCCTGGCCGACAATCACTTCCTGAGTCCTGGATGCGCCGGGTTCCGGCGTCAGCGAGATGCGGATGGTGTCGCCGATGCCTTGCTGCATCAACACAGATAAAGCCGCAGCCGATGACACGATGCCTTTGGAGCCCATGCCCGCTTCGGTAAGACCCAGATGCAGCGCGTAATCGCAACGGCTGGAAAGGTCTTGATAGATGTTGATCAGTTCCTGCACATTGCTGATCTTGCAGGACAGGATGATTTTGTTTTTGCCAAGCCCAAGTTCCTCGGCTTTGGCGGCGCTTTCAAGTGCGGACAGCACGATCGCTTTGCGGGTGACTGCGGCCAAAGGCTCGGGTGTTTGCAGGCTTCTGTTTTCATCCAGTAAACGGGTCAATACCGCTGGATCCAAGCTGCCGCCGTTGACGCCGATGCGTACCGGTTTGTCGTACTGACAGGCAAATTCGATCATTTGCTGAAATTGCGGGTCACGGCTTTTACCGCGGCCTACGTTGCCAGGATTAATACGGTATTTATCCAAAGCCTGGGCGCAGTCCGGGTATTTTTCCAGCAGTTTGTGACCGTTAAAATGGAAGTCGCCGACGATGGGCGTCGAGTTGCCTTTTTTATCCAACTGGTTACGGATTTCTGAAACGGCTGCCGCAGCTTCCTCGGAATTGACCGTAATGCGGACCAGTTCGGAACCGGCGGCGGCCAATTCGATGATCTGGTTAACGGTCGCCGTAATGTTGGCAGTATCGGTATTCGTCATCGACTGAACAACGATTGGAGCGCCGCCGCCGACTTTAACGTCGCCGACTAAAACTTGATGGGTGATTTTTCTAAGGCTAATAGACATATACAAAATCTTTTGGAAAAGGTTACAGTTATCTGGAAGAATGTTGTTAAATTATACGCCGATACAAGCCATTAAGTAGAGTTTAGTGTGAGGATAAATTATTTTTCCGATGTGCATTTGGAGTTCGGATTGCTGGAAGCGCCGAATAATGACGCCGACATCATTGTTGCAGCGGGCGATATAGGCATCGGCTTGCAAGGTCTTGACTGGCTTAAAACGTTGAATAAACCGGTTATTTACGTCGCCGGCAATCACGAATTTTATACGCATGAATATCACCAAACGTTGCAGTCGATCCGTATGCAATGTACCGGCAGCAACGTGCATTTTCTTGAGAACGACTGTTTTGTATTTGAGGGCGTGCGGTTTCTAGGCTGTACGCTTTGGGCCGATCTGTTTGTCGAAGGTGACAAAAAAGCCGAGGCTTTAGGCAAGACTTTAAATGATTTCAGGCGAATTCAATTTGCCGAAAAGCCTTTTGATGCGGTTCGGTTTAGCCATCTACATCAAAGCTCCAAGACGTGGCTGGAACAGGAATTAGCCAAGCCGTTTTCAGGGAAAACTGTTGTGATAACTCATCATGCGCCTTGTTTGTGGAGCTGGAATGATTCGGCTCATGCGTTGAAAAAGCTGGCCTATTGTAACGATATGAAACCCTTGTTGCATGAATACGAGATTGCGGCCTGGTTCCACGGCCATGTCCACAGTCAGATGGATTATCGTATAGCGGGCGCCAGAATATTGTGTAACCCCAGGGGTTATGCAGGTGCAAAAATCGTCCCCCGATTTGACCCGGACAGGCTGGTGGAGATTTAGGCGGCGAGAGAAATGGAACACGGATGCCACGACTGGAGTGCAGGCTTCGCCTGCGAGCAAGCAAAGCTTGCACTCCTATTGCAATACCTAACGTTATGAAGAAAGCCACAGTTTATCCGTACTTATCAGTCGAATCCGTGTCAGCTGTGAACTATTTTTCTAACGGCTGAGTAGTTTTCGAAAATCATTAAAAGCCGATTAAAATGAACAGGCTTTTTTATCTATATCTACACCTTTTACAAATCCCTCCATGACAAAAATCAATATTCAACAAATGATGGCCGAAAGCGGCGTGGCATTCGGCACCAGCGGTGCGCGCGGACTGGTTAGCCAAATGACCAATCAGGTCTGCACAGCTTACACTCTGGCGTTTCTGCACGGTCTCGGCCTTGCGAAACCGGGGCAAAAAATTGCCTTGGGCATGGATTTGCGCCCATCCAGCCCGGCCATCGTCCGCGCTTGTGCGGCCGGTATCCGCCAGGCCGGTTGCGAGGTGGATTTCTGCGGGATGTTGCCCACTCCGGCGCTGGCTTTGTATGCTCTGGCGCAAGGCATTCCGGCAATCATGGTTACCGGCAGCCATATTCCGTTCGATCGCAACGGCATCAAGTTTTATCGGGCCGAAGGCGAGATCAGCAAAGATGACGAAGCGGCCATTACCCAAGCCGAAGTCGAGTTGCAAGCAGTTACCGACGATGCGTTATTGCCGACCGTCAACCCAGCCGCCTTGCAGCAATACCGGCAGCGTTACACCAGCCTGTTTGCCGCTGATTTGCTGACCGGCTGGCGGGTCGGGGTTTATGAGCATTCCAGTGCGGCGCGCGATTGCCTGCGTGATGTGCTGAGCGCTCTGGGCGCGGATGTGGTCGGATTGGGACGCACGGATACCTTTGTGCCTCTCGATACCGAAGCGGTCAGCGAAGAGGACCGCCGACGAGGACTGGCCTGGGCGGCGGAGCATCATCTGGATGCCATTATTTCCACCGACGGCGACGGCGATCGGCCGCTGATCGCCGATGAGACCGGCAACTGGTTGCGCGGTGACATCGTCGGCTTATTGTGCGCGCACTTTCTGGATGCTGACACCGTGGTCACGCCGGTGAGCTGCAATACTGCAATTGAAGCATCAGGACTGTTTCGGCAGGTGATCCGCACTCGCATCGGTTCGCCGTACGTGATTGCCGGTATGGAACAGATGCTCGCTGCCGGTAGCCCCAGCGTGGTCGGTTTTGAAGCCAATGGCGGCTTTCTGGTGGGCAATGATTTGACGGTCGACGGACACCCCCTGACCGCGCTGCCGACTCGCGACGCCGTATTGCCCGCCTTGGCTGTGCTGGCGATGGCCCGGCAAAAGGGCGGCAAAGTATCGGCCCTGCTCGCCGGTTTGCCGCAACGTTATACCGCCAGCGATCGCTTGCAGGATTTTCCGGTTGCCAATAGCCGGGCGTTGCTGGACAGCTTGCAAAGCGATGATGCGGCCTATCAAAGCTTGTGGGGTAATGAGCTGGGCGCGGTTGCCCGGCGGGATTTGAGCGACGGCCTGCGCCTGACTTTCGACAACGGCGAGATCGTGCATCTGCGTCCGTCCGGCAACGCGCCGGAATTGCGCTGCTATGCGGAAGCCGACAACATGGAACGGGCGCAGGCGCTGGTTACATTGAGTCTGCAACGCATTGCCGAAGCATATTGATGGCGAACGGTATGAATATCCGTATAACCGCATCGCTGCTTGTCGCCATCATGGCATTATCAGGGAGTGCCGTTGCAAACCCGGCTTTCCTGCCGGAAGACCCCAAACGGCCTGTCGACAAGATTAGTCATGATCTCAACATCAGGCCGGAACAGTTCACCGCCTGTTTTAGGAAGGTTTCTCCGGCCCCGCAGGAAACGCGACCCACGGCGGAGCGTGTCCATTCCAACAAGGCGATCCTGCTAAGCTGTTTGCAGAAAGCGAATGCCAATATCACCAATGACAGGCTCGACGAAGTGATGGATCGATACCGCCCAGGCGGGCGCGAAGCGCAATTGCCGATGAACGAATAGGGTCAGGTACTGCTCTGTTGGAAGAGCGCTTCAGCGCGCCTGCTGATTTCCTCCGGCGCAATATCTTCCTTATGGGTAGCAAGAAACCAGATATGCCCGAAAGGGTCTTGCAGCGTACCGGTGCGATCGCCGTAAAACTGGTCGAACACTGGCTTGACTGCCTTTGCCCCGGCGCTAACGGCCTGAGCAAATTGAGCGTCTACGTCTTTCACATAGACATGCAGGGCAACCGACGAGCCGCCCAGTGACTGGGGAGTGCGAAATGCACCTTGCTCACAGGGATCGGCCAACATGACCGAGGAATCGCCGATTTTAATTTCGGCATGTCCAATCTGACCGTTTGGGTGCGATAAACGGAATATTTCCGTTGCGCCAAACGCCCGCTTGTAAAATTCAATGGCTTCGGATGCCCCCTTAATCATCAGGTACGGCGTTATAGAGTGGTAGCCATCCGGAATCGGTTTTACTGTCATGAGTTTCTCCTTAATAAAAAATGTTTAAAGTAGAAAGGTAGGCGTTGCGCAGCCTTATCGCGCAGCGGCCGTGTTGATTGTAATGATAGGGAATTGCCGGACTTACCTCTCAGCGATAGCCTTTAGATTGACAAGACCTTCCTCAAAATCTTTGCCGACCATGCTGTCCCGGTTGCAAAAAATTCCCATGATCTTCCCAATATAGGGATCGGTGCCGTGCATATCCCAGATGACGTTAGTCTCGTCGCCGTTGGCTTCCAAAGTGAACTCTACGATATTGTGGCCTTCGAAGGGTTTGGTTAAATCCAGTTGGATAGCGATTCTGGACGGTGGCGACGACTCGACGATCTCCATGCGACCGATACCGGCTTTACTGTTGTTGCTTTCCCACTCATATACGGCACCCTTACCGCGGGATGTACCGCTGAGGTTTCGCTTCATCGCCGGGTCCATTTTTTCGTAGGGCGACCAAGCGTCCCAATTGTGGAAATCGTTGATTAGCGAAAAGATCCTACTGGGCGGCGCTTTGATGTTCGCGGCTCGCCAGACACGGAATAGATCAGGCTTGGTCGCGGCATAGATGAGCAGCGCGGCGAACAGAACGACGACTATGATAACGATTGCCTCGGTCATTTGTTACTCCGGTACGGTGTGGGCATCAAAATATGGCGGCTAGGCGATAAGGCTAAGGTTCGAGACTGAACACGGCTTTAGACGTTTCCGGGTCGAAGGGAACCGAGCAATGTTCATGCACGATCTGCCATCTGCCCTGATGCCGATGGTAACCGGCAGTGCTCCGTACCCAGGTCTGCATCGCCGGATGATCTTCTTCCATGCCGGTAAAGCGCCAAAGCCAGTGGGCGAGCGCCAGGTCGCCGCTTACGAAAATACCCAGGTCACGCATCTCTGTCCCGAAGGCGTTTGGAAAGCAGGGCAGGCACGCCTCCCAAACGCGGCGGAGCTGATGGGTATTTTTGATTTGGAACGGCGGTTTCACGTCGAAGATAATGGCTTCATTCGCGTAATGGCTCATGATGCGATCCGTATCTTTTGCGCAGATGGCGCTCATCTGGTCGCTGATGAGCTGTCTAATCTGGGTTTTGTCGTGCGTTTTGGCGGTTTGGGTGGTCATCGGCATCTCTTATGTTGATTGTTAGTCCGCGATTGTTTTTTAACCTTGATTTATTGCGCCGGGTTCCATGAAGATGAGTTCCCAAATGTGGCCATCCAAGTCCTGGAATCCATGTCCATACATAAAACCGTGGTCTTGCGGTTCGTTATAAGTTGTTCCACCGGCGGCGACCGCCTTGCTGACCATTTCATCGACTTTTTTCCTGCTTTCGGACGTTAAGCACACCAGCACTTCTGTGTACTTCGTGGCATCGCAAATTTGTTTTGGGGTAAAAGTCTTGAACTTGGCCTCGGTCAACAGCATGACGAAAATGTCTTCGGCCACAATCATGCAAGTGGCGGTTTCGTCGGTAAATTGGGGGTTAAAGGTGAAGCCGAGTTGCGTAAAGAATTCCACAGACTCATTGAGATTTTTTACCGGTAGGTTTACGAAAATCTTAGTAGCCATGTTTTCTCTTTTTGAACGTAGATTGCACGATGAGGCAGCGGCAACACAGCGCTAATGCGCGCCATAACCGGCGCGACCATAGCAGCGCTCCGTCAGGCTCAGCCTTTAGCTGCATAACTGGTCATGAGGCTCTGGTAGATCGGGGTATGGTCGCAAAGGAGCTTGCCAAAGCCTTGGATGTCGTTGCGCCAATCGCGGTGCAGCTCGGAACCCACGGCGAACCAATTTAGCAGTTGCACCCCTGCGGTCGCCATCCGAAGCCATGCCGCCTCACGGCTGGCCTGATCGAATGTGCCGGACGCATCGGTGACGACGAAAACCTCGTAGCCTGCCTCCAACGCGGAGAGCGCCGGGAACGCTACGCAGACTTCGGTCACGATACCGGCGATGATGAGCTGTTTGCGGCCGGTGTCCTTTACGGCCTTGACGAAGTCCTCGTTGTCCCAGGCGTTGATTTGGCCGGGGCGGGCGATGAACGGGGCATTGGGAAACATCTCTTTCAGCTCGGGCATGATGGGACCGTTCGGCCCCGTCTCGAAACTGGTGGTGAGGATGGTCGGCAGATTGAAGAACTTTGCCATATCGGCCAAGGCCATAATGCTGTTCTTGAATTCGCTGGGCGGATAGTCCTGCACCAGCGCAGTCAGGCCGCACTGGTGGTCCACGAAAAGAACCGCCGCGCCTTCCTTGGAAATGCGCCGGTATTGATAAGTGCCGCTCATGATGTAACCTCTTTCATGGTTTCGATGTGGTCATAAAGATTAAGAGCTTTGCCTTATTGTGCGTGGCCGTACGATTGTTGGATTTATGCGTTTCAATCTTCCGCGCTGCCGATGAACCGATAGATCACCGCGCCGAGTACCGCGCCAACGATCGGCGCCAGCCAAAATAACCAGAGCTGTGCAAGCGCCCAGTCGCCAACGAAGACGGCGACACCTGTGCTGCGTGCTGGATTTACGGAGGTATTGGTTACCGGAATGCTGATCAGGTGAATCAGGGTAAGGCAAAGGCCGATAGCTATAGGCGCCATTCCCTGCGGTGCGCGTTTGTCGGTTGCGCCGAGAATGACCAGCAAAAACATCATGGTCATCACAATTTCTGAGACCAGGGCCGCAAGCAAGGAATAACCGCCTGGCGAATGGGCGCCATAGCCATTGGCAGCGAAGCCCGCTGAAACATCGAAGCCCGCCTTGCCGCTGGCGATAACATAAAGAACGCCTCCCGCAACAACGGCACCCACGACTTGAGCGACGATATAAGGCAGCAATTGGTTTGCCGGGAAACGACCGCCGGCCCATAGTCCTACAGAAACCGCCGGATTTAAATGGCAGCCTGAGATATGCCCGATTGCGTAAGCCATGGTGAGTACGGTTAAACCAAAAGCCAACGCAACCCCAAGCAACCCGATACCCACATCAGGAAACGCCGCGGCCAATACAGCACTGCCACACCCGCCAAGAACCAGCCAAAATGTCCCCAAAAACTCTGCAAGATATATTTTCATAAGTTATTTTCCTTATACTTTTTTGGCAATGATGCTTAACAAGTGATTATTTACCTGCACGATTTTTTATCAAAATATCAATATTTAAGCTGAACGCACAATTCGTATAAACACCTATGCGCGCTAACTTGCATTAGCAGTGGCCGGATATGCCAAGGCCTGTTTAATCGGGGATTTACACGGCATCGAGACCCGGTCGATTGTTCGACCGGTAAGCGGATATTTTGTTAAGCGGGCTTGTTCATTTCATTATGCAGCCATCGTTCCAGGACTTTGAGCACATAAGCTTCTTCATCCGGAGTAAGGGCGCGACCCTTCGGTATTCTGTGCCATTTTTCCAGACAGCCGCGGCAGCAACAGGCCGTTGCATGTTGCGCTACAAAAACCGGGTGGCCTCGAAAAGGGGTTTGTTTGCCGTCATTTGTAAGCACCGCCGGTGCCAGGCGCTTTGCGATAAAGTCTCCGGCATGAACGATAACCGTTGGCAGTCCTTTAGTATGCAAATAAACAAGATCTTTGCCTTGGAGGTGAAACTTGCTGCGGAAAGTTGACTTTGCGAGCGCCTCAAAAAGTGCGTCTAAATCTCTCATCAGGATGTTTTATAAATTGTGGCTTTATGGCCGGGGCTGTTTCATTATGGACGGATGTTTTATGATGAATCAAGTTTGAATCCTGAATGAGTGTGTCGGCGATTATATGAATACCCACGAACAAAGGCATCGCGGCGTGCATCTGAATGACCAAGCGTTATTTAGCGGCGAACCATTGCTTCGCTTGCATGATGCGGTTTATGAGTTTTGCTGGTTGCTTAATCGCGGTTATGCACGGCATTCGGTTATGCAGTTGGTAGGCGACCACCATCAGCTTGTAAAACGTCAACGTCTGGCGATTTCCAGGGCAGCCTGCTCGAATACCAGTCGGGAGTTAAGAAAGACAACGTGCCTCCCCATTGAGCAAATCAAAGACCGGCAATTGGTTATTGACGGGTTTAACCTGATTATTTCTGTCGAAACGGCTATGGCGGGAGGATTATTGCTGCGTTGCTGCGATGGCTGTATACGGGATATTGCCGGCATTCATGGGACTTACCGGCTGGTACATGAAACCCGACAGGCGATTGAACTCATTGGTAATGTGCTGCAAGCCTTTTCCCCTGCAAGCGTGTTGTTTGACAAACCCGTTTCCAACAGCGGACGGCTTGCCGAGATGGTGCGGGATATTGCCACGGCCCATCACTGGAACTGGCAGGCGGAGCTAATTGACAACCCGGATCAGGTCATTCGGAATAGCTGTAAAGTTGCCATCACCTCCGATTCGGCGATATTGGACGGCGGAGTGCAGTGGGTCAATCTGGGGGCTTATCTGACAACAAACCATTTTCATGAGTCCTGGTTGATTGATTTTTCGGATGTTTTGAATGAGCCTGAATAAAACCTGTTACTTAAGCCGCTCGCAGAAAATAAGCAGTGGGCAGTGGGCAGGCATTAATGATTTTCGGAGTGCAGGCAAAGCTTGCACTCCTGCAATTTTTTCGGTTAGAAGAATTAGGCTTATGCTGACAGGTTGATTTTCGTTCCAAGATGGTCTTTGTTGCCGTTTTGGGTGTCTTGATTTTTCTGCAATAATTCGACCTGTGCCTGCGCGGCCATTGCCGTTGCCCCTGCTGCCGCTTGCATATCCGGGCCGGAGGGTTCGGCCGGAGCCAGGGCGGCTCTCCTGATCGTGTCGGCTTTTCGTAGTGTTGCGGCCGGGTCGCCGGGAACCGGAGAGGTGTCTATGTTGACCTCGCCGCCAATTGCGTACTGAATCCCGTCGGGGCCTTGCTGATAATCAAAACTGGCGCCGCCTGTGGCAATGCCCCCGGCAGCTGCCAGATGCGCGGCCTCATGCGCTTTAACTTCAGCGTCTCTTTGTTTAAGTTCGCTGACGACTTTCAGGTCGGACTCGGAAAGTTCCCCGGTTTTTTTACCGCCCGTTGATGCGGAAACATCGGTTTTTAATGCGGGATCTTGTTGAACGTCCTGATCAGGATTGGTTGTAGAGAAGGCGGCCGATTGCCGCTGGGAATAACCGGTTTGCCAGACAGCGGAGCTATTATTGGATACGGAAGAAATCATGATGCACCTTTACATCAGATGAACAATTTCAAGTCTAATAAACAATCGGTTAATAGTCTATGGATAAAGTTAATAACTGATGTGGTGCATTGTCCGCGAAAACCGCAAAAAGGTGGTAGTGAGTCGGGCGTGCCGTGCGCGCCTTGGTTTATAAGGCGCGCACGACACGCCCTACGACGGATATTTCAGCCAATCTTTCTGGACAATGGTAAGAAAAATCAAATCCGTGCCATCTGTGGTCTATCTTTTTCGAGGCTGTAATGGACGGTGCGTAACATCCGTTAATAACAGATAAATTAACGTATAATAGGCTTATTTTATCCGGCTGTATTCGATGTCCACCCCCGATCTTATCAAGCAACTCACCCATCAGTTAGCGCATTGTCTTAATCAGGACAGGCCTGTATTGAAGCGGCAGTTAGACCGCTGCCGCAGCAAAAATTCAGTAGAAGAACTCAACGCGCTGGCGAGCCGTATCGAACGGTCGGTCGCGGCCAGGAACAAGCGCCTTGCCAGCATTCCCGTACTGACATTCCCCGATTTGCCAGTCACCGGCAAAAAAGACGACATCGCCAAACTGATACAAGAAAATCAGGTGGTGATTGTTTGCGGCGAAACCGGTTCCGGTAAAACCACGCAGTTGCCGAAGATTTGCCTGTCGATAGGCCGAGGCGTAGCGGGATTTATCGGCCACACCCAACCCCGGCGAATTGCCGCGCGTACCGTCGCCGACCGTATCGCCGAAGAGCTCGGCGAACCGATGGGCAAATCGGTCGGTTATAAAATCCGCTTTAACGACAAAACTCACGCCGAATCTCTGGTCAAGCTGATGACAGACGGTATTTTGCTGGCCGAGTCGCAAAACGATCCTTACCTGAATCAATACGACACCATCATTATCGATGAAGCGCACGAGCGCAGCTTGAACATCGATTTCCTGATCGGTTATATGAAATGGCTGTTGCCCAAGCGCCCTGATCTAAAGCTGATTATCACCTCGGCAACGATCGATACGCAACGCTTTTCCACGCATTTTAACAACGCTCCGATTATCGAGGTTTCAGGCGGACTTACCCTGTCGAAATGCGTTACCGGCCTATTGAGCAACGAGAAGAGGAGGATGAAACGACCGACGACCTTCAAAACGCGATACTTGATGCGGTTGACGAGCTGTACCGGGATGTGCGCGGCGACATCCTGATTTTCCTCACCGGTGAGCGGGAAATCAGGGAAACCGCCGATTCGCTGAAAAAGCATCACCCGACCCAATATGAAATTCTGCCGCTGTATTCGAAACTCAGCGTCAGCGAGCAGGAGCGGGTGTTCAAACCCAAAGGCGGCAAGCTGCGCATCGTGCTGGCAACCAACGTCGCGGAAACCTCGTTGACGGTGCCGGGCATCCGTTGCGTGATCGACACCGGTCACGCGCGGATCAGCCGCTACAGCCACCGCAGTAAAATCCAGCGCTTACCGATTGAGCGCATCTCGCAATCGAGCGCCAATCAAAGGGCAGGGCGCTGCGGCCGTGTCGCCGAAGGTATTTGTATCCGGCTGTATTCGCACGATGATTATCTAGCCAGACCGGAATTTACCGAGCCGGAAATCATGCGCACCAATTTGTCTGCGGTTATTTTGCAGATGATTTCGTTGAATCTCGGCGACATTGAAGATTTTCCGTTCCTTGAACCGCCCGAAGACAAGATGATCAGGGACGGCAAAACCGTGCTGCATGAAGTCAACGCGCTGGATAAATCGGGCAAGCTGACTGAAGTGGGCAAACAGTTAGCCAAATTCCCGACTGATCCCAAGCTTGCCAGAATGTTGATCGCCGCCGGGCATGAGCATTGTCTGACCGAAGTCGCGATTATCGTGTCCGCGTTGAGCGTGCAAGACCCGCGCGAAAAACCCGCCGATAAAATGCAGCAGGCCGATGCTAAACACGCGGCGTTTCGTCATCCCGAGTCCGATTTTTTAACCATTTTAAATATCTGGAATACCTACGAGGAAAAGAAAAAGCACCTGTCCAACAGCAAGCTGCGCAAATACTGCACCGACAATTTCCTGTCTTATATGCGGATGCGCGAGTGGTTCGACATCCACGCGCAAATCATGCAGGTGGTTAAAGGCGATTTAAAAATGCACCCGAATACCGATGAGCCCGGTTATGAAAAGATTCATCGCGCCTTATTGCCAGGCCTGCTATCCAACATCGGCTTTCGCCATGAGCAATATGAATATCTCGGCGCACGTGGTCTGAAGTTCTTCATATTCCCCGGTTCTGGCCTGCATAAGCTCAAGCCTAAATGGATCATGGCGGCGGAACAGGTCGAAACCAGCAAGGTTTATGCGCGCAATGTCGCCCGGATCGAGTCGGAATGGATAGAGCAATGCGCCGAGCATTTGGTCAAACACAACTATTACGATCCGCATTGGGAAAAGAAAGGCGCACGCTGCATGGTGTCTTCGCGGACTTTGCTGTACGGCCTGACGTTGCAAGCCGGGCGCAAGATTCCTTATGACCATGTCGATGCCAAAGCCGCCAGGGAGATTTTTATCCGCTCCGCGCTGGTCGATTATGATTACCACAGCAACGCGCCGTTCTATGTCGCTAATCAAAAGCTGCTCGAAGAAGTGGGCATGATTCAGCATAAAGGCCGTCGGGTCGATCTGGTCGAAGATGAGCAGTGGCTGTATGACTTTTATGACAGCAAACTGCCGCCCGAGGTGGTCAGCGGCGTTACGCTGGATACTTGGCGAAAAACAGCGGAACGCGCCAACCCGAAGATCCTGTTTTTAACCAAGGAGGATTTAACGCGGGAGCAGGAAGAAGACTATGTCAACGAATGGGATTTTCCGGACAGCAAGAAGATCGGTAACCTGACCATCCCTCTGCAATACCGCTTTGAACCGGGGCATGATGAAGACGGCGTGACGGCGATTATCCCGGTGCATCAATTAAACCAGGTCTCGCAAACGGCTTTCGATTGGCTGGTGCCGGGCTTGCTGGAAGAAAAATGTATCGCGCTGATTAAAGCCCTGCCCAAGAACATCAGGAAACACTTTGTGCCGGTACCTGAGACCGTCAAGCAGTGTCTTGAAATCGAGCCGGATTTTAAAGGCTCGTTGCAGGAATGGCTGGGCAACCGCTTAAGAAAACTGACCGGCGAGGCGATTCCGCTCAATGCCTGGAATACCGAGTCGTTGACCGACCACTTGCGGATGAATTTCAGGGTTGTAGACGATCAAGGCCAGCTGCTGGATTACGGGCGCGACCTGAAAAAATTGCAGCTCAAGCATACCGTCAAAGCCGGAGACAGTTTCGACCAGATTGCCTCCGACGAACTCAATTACACGGGCTGCATCGGCTGGGCCTTCGACGACCTGCCGGAGACTTACCAGTTTATCCAGAAGGGTCAATCCTTTGTCGGATTCCCCGCGATCATCGACGAAGGCGATGCGGTCGGCGTGCGCATTTTCGATACCGAGCAAAAAGCAGCGCTCCAACACCAAGCCGGATTAATGCGCCTGTTCCAGTTGCAACTGCGTAAGGAATGCACTTATGTGACTAAAAACATGCCGAAGTCGGCGGCCGCGGAATTAACCTATAACCGCTTGCCCAAACATCCACTGATCGGCAATGACGCGGAGGTATCGTATAAAGACGACCTGCTTTATTTAGTCCTGTACGGCGTATTTATTGAAGGCCGAACTATTCGCACGCAGCAGGCTTTTGAACAAACTTTGCAGCAAAACAAAGCGGGGCTAATTGGCGCCGCCAATGAAGCCGGTAAAATCGCGCTGGAAATCATGGAACTATACGGCGCAATCAAAATGCAACTGAACCGCCTGAATGCGAATGACCCGCTGGCTAAAGACATTAACGAACAGCTGGACTTGATGATCTATGCCGGGTTTATCCGCAACACGCCTTACCAGCAGCTTAAAGCCATTCCGCGTTATTTGAAGGCCGTGCAATATCGGTTAGATAAACGGGATAGCACGCTGCAAAAAGTCCAGGAAGCCAACCGTTATGCGACAAGGTATTGGAATGATGTGGAGAAGAAAGCCAAAAAAGACAAGGTTATCCCGGAACAAGACCCGTTCCGCTGGATGCTTGAGGAATTCAGGGTATCGCTGTTTGCACAGCAGCTTAAAACGGCTTATCCAGTTTCGGTAAAGCGGATGGATAAGGCGTGGGATGAGAGGGGTTGATGGTTTGTTTTAATTGCGGATTCGACCGCGAAGAAATGTAGGGTACGCTGTGCGTACCTTTTTTACGTGCAAACGCATTTGGTACGCACAGCGTACCCTACACATTTTTATTCCATAGCAGAAGTATCCAAATCATCGAATTCCATGATTCCATGAGCTTTACTGCCCCAATCAGCAGGGTAAACATCTTGTTTGACCCAGCGGTGAAAAGTTGAATAAGGCCAATCCTGCACAGATTCCACATGCCCATGTTTAACCGGGTTATAGTGGATATAATCGAAATGCCGGGCATAATCCTCCTCGTCTCGCAGAGCATGTTCCCAGAACCGGCGTTGCAAAACTCCGCGCCGCCTTTGCCGAATCCGTGAACCGCTACGTGCTTGTTCGTTGCCGCCAGCAGCCAGATATGCCTTGGTGAATTCCTTTTTGATCCATCCCCAACGTGCCGAGTAGCGTGTGTCACCTTCCGGCATTGTCAAAATGGCATGAAGATGATTATCGAGCAAAACCATTGCATCAATCCGAAACGGCCAACGTTGGCGGCATTCGCGAATCGCAGTGCGCAGGAAAACACGGGAGGTACCAGTGCAAAGAATCGGTGCGCGTCGTTCCGTTACCACGGTAAAGAAGAAGGAACCGCCGGGAACATAAGCGCGCCGAAAATGGGGCATAAGCAGAACACCGAAATGTAATAAAAAATGTAGGGTACGTTGCGCGTACCGCATTGGGATGAAATTGATTTTAGCACGGCATGGATTTTCGAGAGCATGATATGATGCGTTAGGCTTTAAGGTACGCGTAGCGTACCCTACCAGACGGATGCCAAGTACTGTAAACCAAAATTTTTTTGAAATTAGAATAGGAAAATATTTGTGAACCATTTTTTGAGTTACCATTTCTCTAAATGTACTGGTACCGCATACGGCGAGGCTGGCTGGATAGATATGCACCAAGAGAAAGTAGGTTTGAAATATACTTGTGAGTATTGTAATAATGTTGTAGAAAATGTTTTTTCTCAGCACACTATTCCAGAGGTTAAATGGTATGTGCCTGACGTTATAGAAGTTAGAGACTTTCTTGTTTATTCATGCTCTTCTTGTGGTTGGTGGCAAATATATAGGCACGATAGAGATGATAGGCTAAGCACTGGAGGGGGCGATATTTCACTTTACTCGGCTGTGTTAAGGAAATTTGATGTGAGTGGGATTGACACGCCTCTATTAGAGCTTGAAAAATACTTATTAAAAAATAGAGATAAAATCTATCATATCCACCATAAAAAAATGGAAGAATTGGTTGGATCAGTTTTGAAAGATTTTTTTGATTGTGACGTCAAATATTGTGGAGGATCACATGATAGAGGAATTGATTTGCTTGTTCTTGAAAGTGATAGTCCATTTCCAGTTCAAGTTAAAAGAAGAACCTCACCAAAAAAAACTGAATCTGTTACGGTTGTTCGTGAAATGTTAGGGGTTATGTTCAGGGATCAATTCAAAAAGGGAACAGTTGTATCAACAGCCGATCATTTTTCAACTGCTGCGATAAAAGAAGCAGAGGAAGTTGTTGAAAAAGGGTTGTTAGAGAGATTTGACTTAATAAATGTGAATGATTTTATTGGAATGTTAGGGCTTACGAAACAAAAAACTGAACTTCCTGATTGGTATGATCGGATTCCCAAAGAAATAAAAATACAAATATCAAATCAACAAATACAAGAATTTTTGACAAATGGATGTCTTAAATAATGCTATTTATTCAAAATTACGCTGTAAGCAAGAAGCTCGGGGTCAGGTCTTGCATTGCGCATTTATCCAAAATAAACCCTGATTACGCACAATGAAAGGCCCCCCAGTGCTTTTTTAATTTGATGAATACAACCACGGATTGACTAATTTCAAATTGTCCAAAAAATCAAAATCAGTGGTGTTGCGCGTAGCAAGTAACGCAGAATTTTGTAGTGCAATTGCAGCAATTTGAGCATCTTCAACACTCATTGGGCGACCTTGCTTTTTTGCAAAGGCAATGATTTTTGCATAATGGCTGGCCGTTTCACTATCAAACGGTAAGCAGCGATTTGAAAAGCTCATAAAGATGAGTTTGGCCGCTTGTAACAAAGCTTGTTTGCGTTTGCCGTTATCTAAAATGGCGACGCCCATTTCAATTTCGGCTTTGACGATGGCAGGGAGATATAATTCGTTGCTAAATTGTTCATCCAACCATTCAATGACGGCAGGGTTAGGATGTGTTTTCATTAATTCGGAAATGATATTGGTGTCCAGCAATATCATTTGTTGTTTTCTGAACTCTGTAAGGCGGATTCGCGCCAGTAATCCGCCATGAACGGAGTCTTGAATCCTCAAGCGGGACGGGGTTTGCAACCCCGTCCCTAACGTTTCAGCAATGTCTGAGCTATGCGGCTACATTTAATTGCCGCCTTATGTTTCGGACGGGGCAACATGCCCCGGCCGGCTGTACGCTGGTTCCAAGCTCCAGCTTCCCGTGCTGAATTCCCACGCGGAGCGCTCATCGTTATCACAAGCGCCTACGAAACAACGTCATTCTGGCAGGGATGCCGGACCCGTTAGAGCGCGTAGCGAATCCGGTCACAGGGATGAAAGATCGCAGACATTCCGGGCTTCTAAGCACTATGCGTGGCTCGAAAATTACCGTCCATGGCGCTAGATGCCGGCATCCCTGCCGGTACGACGAGTCTTGGACTGAGTTGTGTATAACGATGAGCGCGGAGCGTGGCAACGATGAGCCCAAGTTTCGGGAAGTTATTATCGACCATACCCTAAGCGCGCTTATAACTTATAATCAGGCAGAACTTGAATATTTTCCCTAAATTCGAACCCTTGTGAAAAGTACGTAGGAGCAAACGCACCATGACTGTCGAACTCTTGATTAACTTTGCGGTACAGTTTCTTGGAACTGGCGCTGCATTTTTTCTCGCCTATCGATCCTTCCAAAAACGCCGGATTCAGTTAGGCGCTGAACCGACGCTCCCCCAATACTTTAGCCGCAGAAGCGCCTACTGGATAGGGATCGCATCGTACTGCTTGCTTATGGCCGTACTTTATTGGCTGCTTACCTGGCAGTGGCTGCCTTTGGAACCGCTGGTGACGCTCATTGTGGAGAACCTCCGCTCAGGGGAATGGGTGAATCTTCTGAATGGCTTGGACGGAAACACGATCATCCCTTTGATTGGCGCCGGGTTGTTTCTATTTTTTATCGCCTGGGAAAGCAGGTTCAATCCCTTGCTTATATTGAGGGACAGCATCCATGACGCTTTCGCAATTCCGACCAAGGCGGTAGAAGTTTATAACGCTCTCATTACATCGAGATTGTCGGCGGTCGACGATACATTAAAAGCACAAATCGCCAATCGCCTGCTGGTGTCGAGCATCGATCCCGGCGATTTCGAAAAATCCAGCGCCACAGTCGAGTATAAATGGGCTCATAATTGCCTTCTTTTTGACCAGATACACGACTACGCCAACCAATCGTCTTTTCGTCGGTTGTTCAACGAACCGTCTCTGAAATGGGGGGAAATCTGTATCTCCTACAATGCGATGTCGGAAAAAGTGGCCGTCTGGAAGGAAGCGGAACCGCACTATACCAAGACGGTCAAATTGCTAAAGGAACTGGACCACCTGACCGGTTTACTCTGTCGCTTACTTGCCTCACTGGTCGTGTTCGGGAGCGCAAGCGAGAATGAGATATGGGCAACCGTGAAGCAACTCGGCGGCAACGTCCACGAGGCCCGCCTCAAACACACCTATAAATACATCCTGCTATTCACGGCTGCCACCGCCATCGGGATCATGTTGGGCCGGGAGATTTCGGTCTCGCTACACAATGCTTTCCTGTTTCCCGATCAACCGCTGGCGCACTTTGATTACACGACGCTCCGCTGGGTCGCCTATGCCATCCTGATCTATGTCCTTCCGATAGCGCTGGTCTTTGTTTTCCGGACGCTCGCCTTCAGGCACCAACGGGAGCAATCCGATCGATACTACGGCTTCTATATGGCGATGATGATAATGGGGTTTATTGTCAGCACCTCCGCGTCAGCGCTTATACTTGAGTTAACTTACTACAAAGATCACTTCAGGTTTCTGGAAAGCTTCATAGAACATATGCGCTGGGGGATTCTGCCGGCGCTGATGTGCGGTTTTGTCGCTTACCGAATGGACACGCCGGTCAGCGAATCGGAAGCGCTGGGTAAACTCGTTATGGCCGCTGTGTTGCGTTTTATTGGCTGGGGATTGGTCGCCGTCATTATCATGCTTTATGCGACCGGCGACATGACTATCCAGGAGGCGAATCTGCGTTTCACTCTTGTCGGTACGGCTTTCTTCGTGGTCGGTCTGTTGGGAGCGTCTGCCAGTTTTAAAACGGCGAGGCTGGAGGATTAGCTATTCCATCTCGTGTAATTAAATTCTGGAAAGGAATTAGCCGGTAGGTCCGTAGGATAATGGTATGGACTCCCATTTGAAAGCCATGTAGCAAAATGTCGGGTTACGCTACGCTAACCCGGCCTACGGGCCTACAAAATACAACCAATTTGGGGCTTTCGATTGCGGCGACCTGACGCTGGAATTAAACCGCTCTGTGCGGCTGCGTCCGGAAAAGTGTTGACACATCAGTTGAATAATAAGAGCCGGATGCAGCGAGCGTATCACGTCCGGTTCTGTGCGAACCTCAAGGGGCAGTTCCTTGTGCCATTCGATCTTTATTTCTGCTGCAAACAGACAACCCGTTTGTTTTTCCCTGTTTTTTAGGTTCGGATATGCAACATCCTGAAATCCACTGTATTAAGCTCGCGTTAAGTTATCGAGATGCAAAATATATTTGAATAGCTCAGATTAAACATAGAGCTATTTGATATGTGAAACTTTTATAGTCATCATCTTGAGTAAGGAAAAATAATATGAAAAAAATAATAAAGTTATCAATGATTGTTTTAGCTTTTAGCCTGGTTACGGCTTGCGCAACTAATTCAGATGTTGAAGATTTACAGTCGCAAGTTAATGGCTTGGATGGTTCTGTTAAGCAGGCATCGGCCGATGCTGCCAGTGCGCAAACTACAGCTGCTGATGCGGCTGCAAAGGCGGGAGCCGCAGAAGTTGCAGCTAACCGGGCCGCTCAATTATCTCAAGATGCCAATAACAAATTGGATAGAAAATTCAAAAGATCAATGAGGAAATAAGGCATTGTTTCTTTAAACGCTATAAGGCGAATCATTTGTAGTGTGGATTCGCCATTAGCAAGCCACCGCAACTGCGACCCGCTGTCATCGGCATTATGTGCTGATTGGCGGTTTGCTACAGGGCTATTCTGATTTAAGCGACTTATATAGCTCCAGCGTCTTATTCAACTCGTCCGTAGCACCTTTTATATCAAACTGGTTTGCTTTGATTTGCGCCTGAATGATGCTCGCGTTGGCCTTTTTGGCGATGTCCTGATTTCCCGTTACTTTCTCGGAGGCCGCACGCGCCGCTTTTAAATGCTCGCTGGGCGGCATGAAATCGCGATGGCTGATTTCGACTATAGCTTTTTCAATATGCATAATGGTTTCGTTTGGGCTGTTAACGGAACTTTTGTCGGCTCCTTCCGCATAAGCGATAACGCAGGTTGAGCCTAAAGAGAAAGCCAGTAATAAACTTAGCGCTGTGTTTTTGGTAATATTCATAAAAAATAGCCTTTGTTGTGGTTATTGGATAATGTTGGTGAAAAATGATTGAATATCAATATCTTTCTATCTACATGATAATAGGGTGATAATTAATGAGTTCAGTTTAAAATGTATGCAATTTTTAGTTAGACTATCAGGTCGTAAACTAAGCACACAATACGTATAAACACTTGGTATGCACCAATCCTGCGCATGAAAACGTTCAGGCCTTGCACCTGTGTATTGTCTCGGTCTCACACGCCGCGCCCTGCGTCATTCTGGCAGGGGGCTGGAATCGAGGCACTTGAATGTGAAAGTTCGGCAATCCGATGCTTTTTTGCTTTTTTCCGAATATCCCGCTATTTTTTTTATCGACTCGCTATTCCTGAATCAAGATTATGAAACGAATTTTACCCATGCTCATTGTTTACCTCGGCCTTGCTCATTATCCGGTAGCAGCCGATATTGGCGCGCCGCCGGATATAACTGCTGCTGAACTTGAACGCCAAATTCATCAACAGATCAACCGGGTGCGACAAAATCACGGATTATCCCAATTGGATAGGGATGAGTTACTTGCCGCCATCGCCCGCAAGCATAGCAGCGACATGGCGAGCTTTCATTTTTTTAACCACACGAATTTGCAGGGGGAAGGTCCCGTCGAACGAGCTAAAAATCTGGGGTGGAACAAGAAAAAGCAGCACGATTCTAATACCTGGATAATCGGTCCGGGTGAAAATATCTTTATGAATAATCTTTACGACAAGGTTGTTACGATTAAAGAAAACGGTGTCGCGGTAAAAAAAGAATACGTCTGGAAAACGCAGGAAGAAATTGCGCAATCGACCGTGCAGGGGTGGATGGACAGTCCGCCGCATCGAAAAAACATCCTGTCGCCGAACTACGACCAACAAGGCATTGGGGTCGCTATTTCGGGACACGAAATTTATGTCACGGAAGATATGTTTTAACTTTATCGCTGGGCGCTTTAATCCGGCAAGGCGTAATCCGTAACGTTGTAAGGGGATTCGCCGCAACTGCGATCGGCTGTCACCGGGGGCTAGCGCTAAACTGCCCTACAAATCTAAGCGTACTATACGACGAATTAGATTTTTATATGACAATTGATGTTGTATATAGCACGTTACCCTTCATCTTCCCGTCTCGCGAGGTTTGCATGTCAGAAAAATCGAAGCCAATCGCCGTTACCGCAGCCGAGGTGCCGGTACGCATTAAGCCATCCGTCTATCCTGAGCCTTTCGCATCGCGCATGGCGGGCAGGGACAAGCACCCCCTTGGCGATCTCTTTGGCCTCACAAACTTTGGCGTAAACCTAACCCGTCTGGCACCTAACGCAGTTTCGGCTCTTCGTCATGCTCACACCAAACAAGACGAGTTTGTCTATATCCTCCAAGGTCGGCCAACACTACACACCGACGAAGGCCGAACCCAGCTCTCTCCTGGAATGTGCGCAGGTTTCAAGGCGGACACCGGTAATGGACACCGCCTGGTCAATGAAACCACAGAGGAAGTTGTGTACCTCGAAGTCGGCGACAGAACGCCGGGAGACGAAGGAAGTTATCCCGATGACGACCTCAAAGCCTTGCTCGTTGAGGGGAAGTGGACGTTCGTTCACAGAGATGGTACGCCGTATGTGTGAGGTTAGGCGCTTTTAGGCGACGCAGGAGCAGTTGCCGAATCCCGTGCCATGGATGAAGAGCTTAAATACGTCCATGAAATCCGGTCGAGATTCTGGCGGTTCATAAGCGGCGGGATTTTGCGCCGGAGGATTTGTCGTGAGCCCTACATGACTGACAACTACGAATTGTGACGAAGGGATAATCCCTCGCCACCTTAAAGTTCGTTAAGACTACTTTTTAACAAAGTAATAATAGCCGCCGAATTTTCCTTTTAGGGTCATGCTCTTGTCGTCTTTTTCAACTAAAGAAAATACGTCAAACCTGTTGCTGCCTACCAGAGCGATTTTTAATTTACCGTCTTCTATTTCGTAATTTACCGGCGGTTGATCATAGAATTTGCCTTCGCGCGGAATATGCAAGATCGTTACTTTGCCGCCTTTAAATATCCAGGTGTCTTCCCTCGGGATGGCCTCTTTATCGGTTAAAGAGTTTTTGGTGGATTGCAGCTTCCAAGTACCCTCTACTTCTTCTTTGGATTGCAGGGTAATATCGGCATAAACAGCGCTGGTAAATACGGATAAAATCAATAATATTGCCGCTAGATTTATTCTTTTCATGTTCACTTTCCTATTTTAATTTAAGTAATCCTGAAAAATCGGTTGGTGTTGTACGAGTATCTATAGGATAGGAAGTTCAACTTTTTCGATCAATAAGCGCTATTACCTATATCAGGTGAATCCGCTATTGAGCTGAATGCCTTACATTGCCAAAGCTCCAAGTATTTTTTAATGCCAAATGATTTTTGAGGATAGGGGGCTGGCTCGCGCGCTGTGAGGAACTAAAGCTTTTATATCGCGTATCAGAACTTGAAGGCGATCCAATCACTTCCGGGACGCGCCAAACGTGAAAGCGCTGTTCGATACTTCTGTATCGGAGTCAAGTATGCGCCGGAAACGGCTGAACCTACAGCGGTTTGTTATGTAGTGCTGGAAAAGGTTGTTTTTAATAGTCGTTATTCAGGCAGTCCGTGCCGGTATGGAGCTGATTTACTAACTGCGTAACATCAGTAAAATAATATTCTCAAATAGGATGATTTTGCAAGATCATGAATTACCTGGCGCATTGAGGTCAATCAACAGGTCGAGAGAGTTTGGCTATTGCCTGAAATCAGCCAGTTTTGCCAATAAATAGTCTAAATCTTTTTCGGTATGCTCGGCCGATACCTGTAACCTGATTTCCTGTTCGCCTTGAGGGACAACCGGGTAATTCAGGCCGGTAACCAGGATATTATTCGCCAGTAAATACGCGACCAACGCGGTTGTTTTTTCGGTATTCCTGATCAGGATGGGGACGATAGGATGTTCGCCCGGTAAGGTTTCAAAGCCCAGATCTTCAAGTCCCGATCTGAGACGGAGGCTGAATACCCGCAGTTTGTCCAATAGACGCAAACCTTCATCACTTGTAACAATGTCTAATGCAGCGTCGGCCGCCGCCGCCTCGGCAGGCGTAATCGGGTTCGAATAAATATAAAACGGCGAGGTTTCCCGTAAATAAGCTATCACTGCCGAACTGGAAACGACATAGCCGCCATTTACGCCAAAGGCTTTACCGAGCGTAGCAATTAAAATATCCGCTTTGCCCTGGGTATATTCTTCGGTGCCGCGGCCGGTTTGGCCAAAGGCGCCAACGCCGTGAGAATCATCGACAATGCTAATAATCCCTTGTTCATAGGCATCTTCATGCCGTTTACAGCAGGCGCTTATTTTGCCGAGATGGGCGTAATCGCCGCGCATGCTGAAAATCCCGTCAGTAACCAGACAAACGCGTTTGACCCGGCCTTTGTAGGCTTCAAGGATTTTGTCCAGGGCATCAATGTCGGCATGAGCATAAATTTCTTTACTTGCGGGTTGGGATAACCGTATCGCATTGATAATGCAGTTGTGATTCAGCGCATCGCTGACAACTAAAGTGTCGGCGGAAATAAACTGAGGCAAGACGCCCGTCATCGTCGTATAAGCGGAACTGAACAGCATTGCCGATTCGCGTCCATGAAATTCCGCCAGCTTTTGTTCCAGTTCAATATGCGGCCGGTAAGTGCCGCTGATAAAACGAACCGCTCCGGGGCCGGTGCCGAATTTTTCAGCGGCGGCGGCTTCCGCTTTGATAACCAGCGGATGCATGGCAAGCCCCAAGTAGGAATTGGAATTCATGCGCAAGAAAGCCCTGTCCCCGCATCCTTCAAGAAAATATCGGGGGCCGAAACCATCAGCGGCGGCTCTCATGCCGGTAATGACTTTTTCATTACCCTTGCATAGGCCCTGTTGCTGTAATTCGGCTAATTTGTCGGTTAACAGCGGTTCCAGTTTTTTCAGTGACATAAACACCTCCGGTTATTAGTTGAGCACAATTTTTTCCAGCATGTCCTTGACCATTGCCTGTAAATCGAATTGAGCCCGCCAACCCCATTCGGCTTTGGCGGCGCTGTCGTTCATGTGTCTGGGCCAGGAATCGGCAATCGCCTGTCGTAATGGATCGATGCTGTAAGTGATGGTGAATTCAGGAATGTGTTCTTGTATTTCCGCCGCTAACTGCTGCGGGGTAAAACTCATGGCCGTCACATTAAACGCGTTTCTGTGCTTTAGCTGCGTGCTGTCCGCAGTCATCAAGCTAATAGCGGCATCAATAGCGTCGGGCATATACATCATATCCAGTTGCGTATCGGCCCGAAGGAAACAGTCATAATGTTGCGATTTAATCGCCGCATAAAAAATATCCACCGCATAATCGGTCGTGCCTCCGCCCGGCTTGGTTTTACTGGAAATTAGCCCCGGATACCTTAAACCGCGGGCATCGACGCCAAAGTGACGATGATAATAATCGCACAGCAGCTCACCTGAAACTTTGGTGATGCCGTAAATGGTCGTCGGTCGTTGGATGGTATCCTGCGGCGTATCCATAGACGGGGTTTCTGTACCGAAGGCGGCTATGGAACTGGGGAAGAACAGCGCACAGCGGTGCATTCTGGAAATTTCCAGGACATTGATTAGACCGTTCATATTGACGTCCCAAGCTTGCTGCGGCTTTTGTTCCGCAACAGCGGAAAGCAATGCGGCGAGATGGAAGATCGTATCAATGTTATTGGATTCTACGACTTGATTGAGTGTCGACATATCGCGCACATCCAGACAGTAAAACGGTCCCGGTTCGCTCAAGGCCGGTTTTTTATCGGTGGCCAACACATTTTCGGCGCCGTATCGATTGCGCAAGGTTGTCGTTAACTCCGAGCCGAGCTGCCCGGTTGCACCCGTTACCAGTATCTTTTTCATCTGTACCTTTGCTGTTTTACTAAGGGGGGGATCGCTAAACCGGGTCTCCTTGCTTTAGCTCTCAAGTATACAAGTAACTCGTCATAGCCGCCGGGAAGCGGGTATCCAGCGCCATGGATGGTGAGTTGCGTACGTCCAGGCACTTATTGACCAAGGTGTACAGTGTTTGGATTGGCAGCCATGCAGACTGCGATAAATTGCTCGCTTAACATTTCATTCAATTAAGCCAAGGCCTAAACTTACGTCTTACAATGCCTGATCTTAATGACAACGCTAATCAACGCAAAACCTTTCGAACGGGGACGCATAGCCGGTTCGGCTCTAAGTGTTTGTGTAGCAGCTTAAACCGCTTATCCGGTTGCTGTAAAGCGGATAGATAAAGTTCGGGATGAAAGAGGGGCGATACAACGTACCCTATCCTATAGGGCTAAAAAAAGGGAGCCTAATAGACGATTAAGCTCCCCCTTACCGAGTTTGAAGGTAAGTATGAGCGCATGTCGATATGCTATCAACGCGCCGGAAAAATGATAATGCGACATATTGTCACATATAATTGGTATGGTTTTTTTAGTACCGTAGGTCGGGTTAGGCGCCAGCCGTAACCCGACACATTCGCTAAATTAATAAGTAAGTGCGCATATTGATATGCTACCAACACCAAGGCAAAATAATTTGGTAGGGTTATGTTTTAACCGATTGAATGACATGGATGAACGCTGGCAGCGTGTCAATCATGAATAAGTAAATAATTCGTTTAAGGAACTATGATGGCCGAGCAAGCAAACTATATTCGTTGGTTTAATGAATTAACGATCGACGATGTGTCTCTGGTAGGCGGCAAGAATGCCTCATTAGGCGAGATGTATCGGGAATTAACGCCGCAAGGCATCCAAATCCCTAACGGTTTTGCGGTGACCGCCGAAGCTTACCGCTATGTATTGGATCAATCACATAGCTGGGAGGCGCTGCATCAGGCTTTGGATGACTTGAACCCGGACGATGTCGCCGACCTTGCCAATCGTGCGCGCAAAGCGAGGGAAATAATCTACGCCGCGCCTTTCCCCAAAGACCTTGAGCGGCAAATTATCGAGGCGTTCAATCAGTTGAAACAACAGTATGGCGACGACTTAAGCGTTGCGGTGCGCAGTTCCGCCACCGCCGAAGACTTGCCGACCGCCAGTTTTGCCGGACAACAGGATACTTACCTGAATATACGCGGCGAACAAGTCTTGCTGGACTCCTGCAAACGCTGTTTTGCCAGCCTGTTCACCGACCGCGCGATACATTATCGCGTCGATCAGGGCTTCGACCATTTCAAGCTGGCCTTATCGATAGGCATCATGAAAATGGTGCGCTCGGACCTGGATGCCAGCGGCGTGATGTTTTCGCTGGATACCGAATCGGGATTCAGGGATGTGGTGTTTATTACCGGCGCGTACGGACTGGGCGAAAACGTCGTGCAAGGCGCGGTAGACCCAGACGAATTTTACGTACACAAGCCCACTTTTGAGCAGGGCCATCGGGCGGTGTTAAGGCGTACCCTGGGCGCGAAGAAAATAAAAATGGTCTACAGCGAAGGACGTACCCGAGAACCTACCCACAACATTGTGACCTCTGAAGAAGAACGTAACCGCTTTTGCATTAACGATGCGGATGCGCTGACCCTAGCCGACTATGCCATTAAAATAGAGAAACATTACAGCGCAAAAGCGGGTCAGGCCAAACCGATGGATATTGAATGGGCGAAAGATGGTCTTGACGGCACTTTGTACATCGTTCAGGCGCGCCCGGAAACGGTGGTTTCCCAATTGCGCGGCATGGTTTTGGAGCAATACAGCCTTAAAAGTAAAGCCGAACCGATAGTTACCGGGCATGCGGTGGGCAGCAAGATTGCCACCGGCAATGCGCGGATTATCGATAACGTCGAGCAGCTCAACAGTTTTAATCCCGGCGATGTGCTGGTGGCCGATATGACCACGCCGGACTGGGAACCGGTGATGAAAATGGCTTCGGCGATAGTCACCAATCGCGGCGGGCGCACCTGTCACGCGGCGATCATCTCCCGTGAACTGGGCGTTCCGGCCGTCGTCGGTTGCGACAATGCCACGACCATGATTAAACATAATAGCCCGGTCACCGTATCGTGCGCCGAGGGCGATGTCGGAAAAGTCTATTCCGGACTCCTCGACTTCGCTATTAACAACACCGATTCGTCGGGCCTGCAACGTCCGAAAACCAAGATCATGCTCAACATCGGCAATCCCGAACTGGCCTTTAAAACCAGCTTCCTGCCCAATGACGGCGTGGGTTTGGCGCGGATGGAGTTTATCATTACCGAATACATCAAGGCGCATCCAATGGCGTTGATACACCCGGAGAAAGTGCAAGACGCCGCTGAACGGGAACAGCTGAGCCGGTTAACACGCAATTATGCCGGCGCCGAAGATTACTTTATCCAAAAACTATCGGAAGGCGTGGGCACCATTGCCGCCGCGTTTTACCCCAAACCCGTCGTCGTGCGGATGTCGGATTTTAAAACCAACGAATACGCCACCTTGCTTGGCGGGCGTTGGTTTGAGTTCGATGAAGCCAATCCGATGATCGGTTTTCGCGGCGCGTCGCGGTATATCCATCCCGCTTACGCAGAAGGTTTTGCTCTGGAATGCAGGGCGATGAAACGGGTGCGCGACGAAATGGGCTTGTCCAATGTCATCTTGATGATCCCGTTTTGCCGCCGCGTAGAGGAAGCCCGGCGCGTGCTCGACTACATGGCGCAGCTGGGTTTGAAGCGCGGCGAGCAGGGACTGGAAATTTATGTGATGTGCGAGATTCCCAATAACGTTATTCAAATCGATGCCTTTTCCGAGCATTTCGACGGCTTTTCTATCGGCTCCAATGACCTGACCCAGCTTACCTTGGGCGTGGATCGCGACTCCGCCATCATCGCCGAGGATTTTGACGAGCGCGATCCCGGCGTCAAGGAAATGATTCGCCTTGCCGTTGACGGCGCGCGGCGTAACGGCAGACATTGCGGCCTTTGCGGCCAAGCGCCGTCGGATTATCCCGAAATGGCGGAATTCCTGGTGGAAATCGGCATCGATTCAATGAGTTTGAATCCCGATACCGTGTTGCAGACTACGCAGCTAGTGTTGGAAACCGAACGGCGTTTGGGCAGATAAGCGGCAAAATGCCGGGAGAGTCATAACGTTGTTTGGAATAGATTGAACCCTTACAACAAAAAGACATCTGCCGTAGGGCGTGCCGCGCGGTACGCTCTACGCATACTGAAAGACGCTTGTCCTTGTAATAAAGTCCCTGTCGAAACGTTCCGGTTTTTGTATGTTGGGCTAGAATAAATAATATAGAGTTTTTGGTTTTATAGCAGGAGAGGAGAAAAATGAAGATGAAAAATTATCGCCTGTTTATAGTGAGTTTTGTGACGGCTTCATTTATTTTGCTAACAGGGTTTGAAAAGCCCGGCGTTAATAATGGTCTTCCTTCAGGAAATGAAGTAAAAAA
>Ga0160180_117570_pt1 | contig 26412 bp, 2 predicted proteins | sample met4sta_3_FD_108559 | JGI IMG/M metagenome (GOLD analysis project Ga0160180, IMG submission 108559) | Synthetic bacterial communities of pure cultures from sediment of Lake Washington, USA, under low oxygen conditions - MT... | ecosystem: Engineered > Modeled > Simulated communities (microbial......
GCACGACCGGCACTGCCGACTGTTCGTTGAACTCGGACCCCATCCGGTGCTGCTGGGCATGGCCCGTCACATCTCCCCCGACGCGATACTGATCCCCAGCTTGCGGCAACAAACCGCCGACGACGAACAATTCCTTCACGCACTTGGCGACTTGTTCGTGCAGGGCGTCGCCATCGACTGGAACGCCGTTTATCCGAAACAAACCTACCGGCCACTGCATCTGCCTGCTTATCCGTTCCAGCGCCAGCGGTTTTGGGTAGACAGCAACAGGGAACTGCCCTCGGCACCAAGCTCGCGATTGGTTACGCTACTGCAATCCGGGAATGCCGATGCCCTCGCCCAATATCTGCAAACGCAACAGTCACTGTCAGCGGACGAGCTGAAGCTGTTGCCGAAACTTAGCGGCTTATTGATCCGTCAGCACCGGGATGCCAACGCCGATGCCGACGGTTTGTGCTACCGGCCCATCTGGCAACAACAAGCGCGTAACGCCGAACCGGCGATACCTCCTGCCGGAGCGCAAAACCGGCCGTGGCTGATTTTCAGTTCCGGCGACGAATCCGAGCTGGCCCAAGGCTTGCAAAATCTCGGGCAGCCTTGTATCCGTGTAGCTCCGGGCAACGCCTACGCACAAACTGCATCCGATGCTTGGACGGTTGCCGCCGATAGCGCGGACGATTACCGTCGCCTGCTCGAAGCAACCCAGCCGCAAATCATCGTCTATATCTGGCCGACCGAGCTGACCGCACACTACGGTGAAGATCAGTTGATGCAGACTATCCTGTTGACCCGTGCCGCAGCCGGTTTGCAAGCCCCCATCAAGCTGTGGCTGATCACCCGCGATGCAACCAATACCGGAGATCGCGCACCCTCATCGCCCTTTCCTTCGCTGTTGTCGGGCATGGCTCGTTCCTTGTTCCTGGAATATCCCAATCTGAAAGGCGGCGTGATCGACCTGGAAGCCGACGAAACTCCGGCTTTGCTGCGCGAACTGCTGGATTCGGAAGGCGAAGACGCGATCAGTCTTCGCGCGGGAAAACGCTATGTCGCCAGACTTGAAGCCTTCCAGCCAACAGTCGCAGCACCGTCCCGGTTTAAAGCGGACGCGGCCTACCTGATTACCGGAGGACTGGGCGCGCTCGGCTTGAAATCCGCGCGCTTTTTGGCTGAAAACGGCGCGGGACAATTGATCCTGCTGGGACGCAAGGGCGCCGGCGAAAACGCCCGTGAAACCCTGGACTTTATCGAACACTTGGGTACCCAGGTTCGCGTAGTGCAGGCGGACAGCGGCGATGAGACCGCGATGTCCGAACTCTTCAAACAGCTTGCCGCCGGTAATTTCCGCCTCAAAGGCATCATCCACGCGGCCGGAGTGCTGGGCTCCTGCGCCCTGAGCGAACTCGACCGGGAATGCCTGCACCAAGTGCTTGCGCCTAAAGTATGCGGCGCCTGGACATTGCACCGCTTAAGCCTGGATCTCAAACTCGATTTTTTTGTCCTTTTCTCATCGATTTCATCGATTCTGGGCACGGCTCAACTCGCCCATTACACCGCGGCTAACGGCTTTTTGGACGGCTTGGCCGAATACCGCCGCGGCTTGGGCTTACCCGCGCTCAGCATCAACTGGGGACCCTGGCAAAGCGGCGGCATGATAGACGGCGAGACCGCCCGGCGTATTGCCGACAGCGGCTTTCATACCCTATCGGCTCCGATAGCGCTTGACCTGTTTGGCCGCTTGCTGGCCGCCGGGCAAACCCGCGCCGCGGTTCTGGATGCGGATTGGCCGCGGCTTAAAAGCCTTTACGAAGTCCGCGGCCGCCAACCTGTACTGGCGCTGCTGGGTCAAAATACCACGGGAACTGCCACCGTACTGAACGGGCTGCGAGATCGAAGGGCGCAACGTATTGGAAAAGAGCACCTTTCTGAGGAAGAACTGCTGGCTGCCTTGTTTGGCGAAGTGCTGGGACTGGATGGCGTCAGTATTGACGATTCGTTCTTTGCGCTGGGCGGCGACTCCTTGTTAGCTACGCAGTTAGTCAGCCGGGTGCGTGAAGCATTCGCGCTGGAGCTGCCGACCAAAATGCTATTTGATGCCCCCACCGTAGCGCAGTTGCTGATGTGTTTGCGCGATTTGCGCGGCGCCAGGGCACCGCTGGCGGCACTCCCGCGCCCCGAGCGCCTGCCGCTGTCTTACGCTCAGCAGCGGCTATGGTTTATCCATCGACTGGAAGGGCCGGGGTCGACTTATAACATTCCTATCGCTTTACGCTTGACTGGTCACTTGGATGCCGATGCACTTGATTCGGCTTTGCTCGACCTGCTGGCCCGCCATGAGGCGTTGCGTACCCGTTTCCCGGAGTTCGACGGCATCGCCGCGCAGGAAATTGTGCCGGTTGCAAACATCGCTGCGCGGCTGACCCGCTGTCAGGTGACGGAGGCGGACTTGGCCGCCCGCTTGCAACAGGCAGCAGAAACGGCGCTGGACATTACCGTGGACTTGCCGTTCCGGGCCTGGCTGTTCAGTTCGGCTGCCGGGGAGCAGGTGTTATTGTTGCTGGTTCATCACATCGCCGCCGACGGCGCTTCGATGGCGGTTTTATCCAACGATTTATCTTCGGCTTATGCCGCCCGCTGTTTGCAACAAGCCCCGCAATGGCCGGACTTGACTATCCAGTACGCCGATTATGCGCTCTGGCAGCGCCAAGCCTTGGGCGCGGTGGACGACCCGACAAGTCCGATGGCGCAGCAGTTGGCATTCTGGCAGCAGGCCTTGCGCGGCCTTCCCGACGAGTTGAACCTGCCGACCGACCGACCCCGGCCGCTGGTCAGTTCCTATCGTGGCGGCGCGCTGCCGATTCACTTGTCCGCCGAGCTGCATAGGGGTTTGCTGGAGCTGGCTCAAGCCGAGCAGGCTTCGCTGTTCATGCTGTTGCAGGCGACTTTGGCGGCGCTGTTGTCGCGTCTGGGCGCCGGTGAAGATATTGCTATCGGTGCGCCGATAGCCGGTCGCACCGATCAGGCGATTGAGGGTTTGATCGGCTTTTTTATCAATACACTGGTGTTGCGCACCGATCTGTCGGGACGGCCTTCCCTGCGCACACTGTTGCAACGCGTGCGCGCGTTCGATCTGGACGCTTATGCATACCAGGATCTGCCGTTCGAGCTGTTGGTCGATGCCTTGCAACCAACCCGTTCGATGGCCCGCCATCCGCTGTTCCAGGTGATGCTGATATTGCAGAACACCGCCAAACCCCGGATGGACTTGCCGGGACTCGCTGTCAGCCTTGAACCTTTGCCGCATACCGGCGCCAAGTTCGATCTAACCGTCGATTTGACTGAGCAGTTCGGCGAAAACGGCGAGCCGTTGGGCTTATCCGGCGAGCTGGAATTCAGCAGCGATTTGTTCGATGCCTCGACTATTGAACTCTTAATCCAGCGCTGGTTGCGCCTGATCGAGCAGGCCGTGGCCGAACCGGATGCGCCGCTGTACCGCTGCGATATACTGACGCCGGACGAACGCCATACGCTGCTGGAGGCATTCAACCCCGTTGCGCTGCCGATTCCCGCCGCAACGCTGCCCGAATTGTTCGAGGCGCAGGCGTCGAGCAATCCTGCCGCGACCGCGTTGGTCTTCGCCGATTACGAACTGAGCTATGCCGAACTCAACGCCCGTGCCAACCGCCTCGCTCATGCGCTGATTGAGCAAGGGGCAGGCCCTGAGTCGTTGATCGGCCTGTGCCTGGATCGCTCGTTTGAACTGATTATCTCGCTGTTGGCGGTGCTGAAAAGCGGCGCGGCTTACTTGCCGCTGGACCCTGAATATCCGATGGCACGCATTGAAGCCATGCTGGAAGATGCCGCGCCTTTACTGGTGATTACCGCAACGAAGATGGCTGATATTTTGCCGGAAAGCTGTGCGCGATTATTTCTGGACGATCCGGCCACGCTAGTCGACTTGGCGATGAAGCCGCGAACCAATCCAACAGATACAGACCGGCTGATGCCGCTTGATCCTCGTCACCCGGCTTATGTGATTTTTACCTCCGGCTCGACCGGAAAGCCGAAGGGCATCGCGATTTGCCACAGCGCGCTTAGTGCATTCCTTGCTTCGATCAAATCGGCCGTGCATTGCGATACGACTGACCGGTTCTTATCGGTAACCACGATTGCGTTCGATATTGCCGTTCTGGAACTGTTCCTGCCGCTCTCGCAGGGCGCCTGCGTACTGCTGACCGCTCGTTCGGAAAGCAAGGATATTCCTGTATTTGCGCAGTTCTTTGCTCGTCATCGGCCCACGCTGATGCAAGCAACGCCCAGCCATTGGCGGGCGTTGCTTGAAGCGCTGCCCGACATTGAGCCGCAACTCCAGGCCATTTGCGGCGGCGAGCCGCTACCGCTGGATCTGGCGCAGGCGCTATTGGCGAAAACCCGTTCGTTGGTCAATCTCTACGGCCCGACCGAAGCGACGGTTTGGGCGACCCACCAGGCCATAACCGATAGCATGCTCGCGCTGCAACGCACGCCGTTGGTGGACATCGGTACGCCACTCGACCGTTATCGCATCTACCTTTTGGATGCCACCCTGGAACCGGTTCCGATCGGTGTCGCCGGTGAACTGTATATCGCCGGGACCGGTCTGGCCCGCGGCTACCTGAACCGTCCGGCCCTGACCGCCGAGCGCTTTGTCGCCGATCCGTTCTCGCTGGTGGTGGGCGCACGCATGTACCGCTCCGGCGATCTGGCGCGCTGGCGCGATGACGGCAATCTGGAGTTTTTGGGCCGGGCCGACGCTCAGGTCAAGATTCGCGGTTTCCGTATCGAACCGGGCGAGATCGAAGCGGTGTTGCTGGCCTTGCCGGGCGTGGCCCAGGCAGCTGTCATCGCGCGCGACGGCGGTCTCGGTTTGCAGCTGGTGGCTTATTGGGTGCCGTCTGCTTCGTCCGATGCCTCCGCCGAAACCTTGCGCCCGGCGTTGGCCGCGCAATTGCCGGATTACATGCTGCCTTCGGCCTTTGTGCTGTTGGACGCTCTGCCGCTGACGCCCAACGGCAAGCTGGATCGGCGCGCCTTGCCGGTACCCGAACGCGGCGGTGCGGTGTTTGTTCCGCCGTCTTCGCCGGAAGAGGCGCTGCTGGCGGCGCTGTTCGGCGAGGTGCTGGGACTGGAGCGTGTCAGTATCGCCGATTCGTTCTTTGCGCTGGGCGGACATTCGCTGCTGGCGACCCGCCTGGTCAGCCGGGTGCGCGAGGCGTTTGCGCTGGAATTGCCGATCCGGGCCTTGTTCGAGGCGCCGACGGTCGAACAATTGGCCGGACGCCTGCGCGATTTGCGCGGCGCCAGGCTGCCTTTGCAGGCCTTGCCGCGTCCCGAACGTTTGCCGCTGTCTTATGCGCAGCAGCGCTTGTGGTTTATCCATCGTTTGGAGGGACCGGGTTCCAATTACAATATTCCGATTGCCTTGCGCTTGACCGGGCATCTGGATGCCGACGCGCTTGATTCGGCGTTACTCGACCTGCTGACGCGTCATGAAGCCTTGCGTACCCGTTTCCCGGAATTCGACGGCGTTGCCGCTCAGCAGATTGTGCCGGTTGTCGAGCTCAATTCGCTGCTGACGCGCTGCCCTGTAACCGAAGCGGAATTAGCCGTTCAATTACAGCAAGCTGCCGACACGGCGCTGGATATTACTGTGGACTTGCCGTTCCGGGCCTGGCTGTTTTCGTTGGCTAACGAGGAGCAGGTGTTGCTGATGCTGGTGCATCACATCGCCGCCGACGGCGCGTCGATGGCGGTGTTGGCCGACGATTTGACCCGGGCTTATAGTTCCCGCTGTCTGAACCAAGCTCCCGCTTGGCCGGACTTGCCGATCCAGTATGCCGATTATGCGCTCTGGCAGCGCCAAAGCTTGGGCGCGGTGGACGACCCCAAGAGTCCGATGGCGCAGCAGTTGGCGTTCTGGCAGCAGGCCTTACGCGGCCTGCCCGACGAGTTGAACCTGCCGACCGATCGGCCCCGCCCTTTGGTCAGTTCCTATCGCGGCGGCGCGTTGCCGATTCATTTGTCCGCAGAGCTGCATCGGGATTTGCTGGCCTTGGCCCAAGCCGAGCAGGCTTCGCTGTTCATGCTGTTGCAGGCGACCTTGGCGGCGCTGTTGTCGCGCCTGGGCGCCGGTGAGGATATTGCTATCGGAGCGCCGATTGCCGGCCGTACCGATCAGGCCATTGAGGGTTTGATCGGCTTTTTCGTCAATGCGCTGGTGTTGCGTACCGACCTGTCGGGACGGCCTTCATTGCGCACGGTCTTGCAACGGGTGCGGACTTTCGATTTGGACGCTTATGCGCACCAGGATTTGCCGTTCGAGCTGTTGGTCGATGCGTTGCAGCCGACCCGCTCGATGGCCCGCCATCCGCTGTTCCAGGTGATGCTGGCCTTGCAGAACACGGCCCGGCCGCGCATGGACTTGCCGGAGCTTACTGTCGCCATGGAACCGTTGGCGCGCACCGGCGCCAAGTTCGACCTGTTGGTCAGTTTGGCCGAACAATACGATGCCGACGGCGAGCCGTTGGGCTTGTGGGGCGAACTGGAATTCAGCAGCGACCTGTTCGATGCCGACACCGTCGAGCATTTAAGCCGCCGCTGGTTAAGCCTGATCGAGCAGGCCGTAGCCGAACCGGACGCGCCGCTGTACCAGTGCGCGCTGCTGACGCCCGAAGAACGCCATGCGTTGCTGGAAGGCTTCAACGCCACCACCCGGCCTGTCCCCGACGCCACCCTGCCCGCATTGTTCGAAGCCCAGGCGGCGCGCGATCCTGCCGCGACTGCGTTGGTCTTTGCCGATCGGGAACTGAGCTATGGCGAACTGAACGCCCGTGCCAACCAACTGGCCCATGCGCTGATTGCGCAAGGGGCAGGCCCGGAATCGTTAATCGGCCTGTATCTGGACCGTTCGTTCGAGCTGGTGATCTCGCTGTTGGCGGTCCTGAAAAGCGGTGCGGCTTATCTGCCGCTCGACCCCGAACATCCGGCCGCGCGCATTGCAGCGATGCTGGACGATGCAACGCCGTTACGGGTCATCACCACGGCGGCGCTGGCCGACAACCTGCCTGCGGATTGTCCGAGCATGGTGCTAGACGATCCAGACATGTCGGCCGACTTGGCGCAAAGACCACAAAGCGATCCAAGCGATGCGGATCGACTCGCTCCGCTAACCCCGCTGCATCCGGCTTATGTGATCTTTACCTCCGGCTTGACCGGGAAGCCGAAAGGGGTGCTGATTGCCCATCACGCGCTGGTCAACCACATGCGCTGGATGCAACACGCTTATCCCGTTGCCCCGCAAGACCGGGTTCTCGGCCGGACCGCCCCCACTTTCGATGCGTCGGTCTGGGAGCTTTGGCTGCCGTTACTGTCCGGAGCAGCGCAGGTGCTGATCTCGACCCAGCAGCTCCACGATGCCCAGTTGCTGTTCGAACAACTTGACCGGCAGCAGGTTCATGTCGCCCAGTTCGTGCCCTCGCTATTGGCTTCGTTCCTCTCCGAATATGACTTAAAGCCGCAAGCGCTGCGTCAGGTATTTTCCGGCGGCGAAGCGCTATCGACCGAGCTGACCCGGCGTTTGACCGAGCAGTGGCAGGTTGAGGTGGTCAATTTATACGGGCCGACCGAAACAACGATCCAGGTCACGCATTATGCGGCACAGGGCAACGCTTTAAACGGGGCGACAACGCCGATCGGTGCGCCGATCTGGAACACGCGCATTTACCTGTTGGATCAAGCCCTGGAACCGGTGCCGGTCGGTGTCGCCGGCGAACTGTATATCGCCGGGGCCGGTCTGGCACGCGGCTACCTGAACCGCCCGGCCCTGACTGCCGAGCGCTTTGTCGCCGATCCGTTCTCGCCGACGCCCGGCGCACGCATGTACCGCACCGGCGATCTGGCGCGCTGGCGCGATGACGGCAACCTGGAGTTTTTGGGCCGGGCCGACAGCCAGGTCAAGATTCGCGGTTTCCGTATCGAACCGGGCGAGATCGAAGCGGTGTTGCTGGCATTGCCGGGCGTGGCCCAGGCGGCGGTGATCGCCCGCGACGACGGCCTCGGTCTGTAGTTGGTGGCGTATTGGGTGCCGTCTGTGGCTACCGATGCGTCCGCCGAGACCTTGCGTTCGGCGTTGGCCGCGCAAGTGCCGGATTACATGCTGCCTTCGGCGTTTGTGGCCTTGGACGCTTTGCCGTTGACGCCCAACGGCAAGCTGGATCGGCGCGCCTTGCCTGCGCCGGAACGCGGCGGTGCGGTGTTTGTTCCGCCGTCTTCGCCCGAAGAATCGCTGCTGGCGGCGCTGTTCGGCGAGGTGCTGGGACTGGAGCGCGTCAGTGTTGACGATTCGTTCTTTGCGCTGGGCGGACATTCGCTGCTGGCGACCCGCCTGGTCAGCCGGGTGCGCGAGGCGTTTGCGCTGGAATTGCCGATCCGGGCCTTATTCGAGGCGCCGACGGTCGAACAATTGGCCGGACGTCTGCGCGATTTACGTAGCGCCAGGCTACCTTTGCAGGCGTTGCCCCGCCCCGAACGTTTGCCGCTGTCTTATGCGCAGCAGCGCCTGTGGTTTATCCATCGTCTGGAAGGGCCGGGTTCCAATTACAATATTCCTATCGCCTTGCGTTTAACCGGGCATCTGGATGCCGACGCGCTTGATTCGGCTTTGCTCGACCTGCTGGCGCGCCATGAAGCCTTGCGCACCCGTTTCCCGGAGTTCGACGGCGTTGCCGCTCAGGAGATTGTGCCGGTTGCAGATATTGGCTCGCTACTGACCCGCTGCCGGGTAACCGAAGCGGAATTGGCCGTTCAGTTACAGCAGGCGGCCGATACCGCGCTGGATATTACCGTGGACTTGCCGTTCCGGGCCTGGCTGTTTTCGTTACCATGTAAGCAACAACCTTGTCCCCCTCGCCCTTTGGGAGAGGGCCGGGGTGAGGGACAGGAGCAGGTGTTGCTGATGCTGGTGCATCATATCGCCGCCGACGGCGCGTCGATGGCGGTGTTGGCCGACGATTTGACCCTGGCTTATAGTTCCCGCTGTCTGAACCAAGCTCCCGCCTGGCCGGATTTAACGATCCAATACGCCGATTATGCGCTCTGGCAGCGCCAAAGCCTGGGCGCGGTCGATAACCCCAAGAGTCCGATGGCTCAGCAATTGGCGTTCTGGCAGCAAGCCCTGCGCGGCCTTCCCGATGAGTTGAATTTGCCAACCGATCGGCCCCGGCCGCTGGTCAGTTCCTATCGCGGCGGCGCGCTGCCGATTCATTTGTCCGCCGAGCTGCATCGGGGTTTGCTGGAGCTAGCCCAGACCGAGCAGGCTTCGCTGTTCATGCTGTTGCAGGCGACCTTGGCGGCACTGTTGTCGCGTCTGGGCGCTGGTGAGGATATTGCAATCGGCGCGCCGATTGCCGGTCGTACCGATCAGGCCATTGAGGGCTTGATCGGCTTTTTCGTCAATGCGCTGGTGTTGCGCACCGATCTGTCGGGACGGCCTTCATTGCGCACGGTCTTGCAACGGGTGCGCGCGTTCGATCTGGACGCTTATGCGCATCAGGATTTGCCGTTCGAACTGCTGGTCGATGCCTTGCAGCCAACCCGGTCGATGGCCCGCCATCCGCTGTTCCAGGTGATGCTGGCCTTGCAGAACACCGCCCGGCCGCGCATGGACTTGCCGGGACTCACTGTCGCGATGGAACCGTTAGCGCGCAGCGGCGCCAAGTTCGACCTGTTAATCAGTTTGGCCGAGCAGTACGATGCCGACGGGGAGCCGTTGGGCTTGTGGGGCGAACTGGAATTCAGCAGCGATTTGTTCGATACCTCAACTATTGAGCTCTTAATCCAACGCTGGTTACGCCTGATCGAGCAGGCCGTGGCCGAACCGGATGCGCCGCTGTACCAGTGCACGCTGCTGACGCCCGAAGAACGCCATGCGCTGCTGGAAGGCTTCAACGCCACAACGCAGCCTATCCCCGACGCCACCCTCCCGGCATTGTTCGAAGCCCAAGCGGCGCGCGATCCTGCCGCGACCGCATTGATCTTTGCCGATCAGGAACTGAGCTATGGCGAACTGAACGCCCGCGCCAACCGCCTCGCCCATGCGCTGATTGCGCAAGGGGCAGGCCCGGAATCGTTAATCGGCCTGTACCTGGACCGTTCGTTCGAGTTGGTGGTCTCGCTGTTGGCGGTCCTGAAAAGCGGTGCAGCTTATTTGCCGCTCGACCCCGAACATCCGACCGCGCGCATTGAAGCGATGCTGGACGATGCAACGCCGTTACGGGTCATCACCACGGCGGCGCTGGCCGACAACCTGCCTGCGGATTGTCCGCGCATAGTGCTCGACGAGCTAACCGACTTGGCGCAAAGACCACAAAGCAATCCAAGCGATGCGGATCGACTTGCACCGCTAACGCCGCTGCACCCGGCTTATGTGATCTTTACCTCCGGCTCGACCGGAAAACCGAAAGGGGTGCTGATTGCCCATCACGCGCTGGTCAACCACATGCGCTGGATGCAACACACTTATCCCGTTGCCCCGCAAGACCGGGTTCTCGGCAGGACCGCCCCTACTTTCGATGCGTCGGTCTGGGAGCTTTGGCTGCCGTTACTGTCCGGAGCAGCGCAGGTGCTGATCTCGACCCAGCAGCTCCACGATGCCCAGTTGCTGTTTGAACAACTTGACCGGCAGCAGGTTCATGTCGCCCAGTTCGTGCCCTCGCTACTGGCTTCGTTCCTCTCCGAATATGTCCTAAAGCCGCAGGCGTTGCGTCAGGTGTTTTCCGGCGGTGAAGCGCTATCAACCGAGCTGACCCGGCGTTTGACCGAGCAGTGGCAGGTTGAGGTGGTCAATTTATACGGGCCGACCGAAACGACGATCCAGGTCACGCATTATGCGGCACAGGACAACGCTTTAAACGGGTCGACGACGCCGATCGGCGCGCCGATCTGGAATACCCGCATTTATCTGTTGGATCAAGCCCTGGAACCGGTGCCGGTCGGCGTTGCCGGCGAACTGTACATCGCCGGGGCTGGTCTGGCTCGCGGCTACCTGAACCGCCCGGCCCTGACTGCCGAGCGCTTTGTCGCCGATCCGTTCTCGCCGCTGGTGGGCGCACGCATGTATCGCTCCGGCGATCTGGCCCGCTGGCGCGAGGACGGCAATCTGGAGTTTTTGGGCCGGGCCGACAGCCAGGTCAAGATTCGCGGTTTCCGGATCGAGCCGGGCGAGATCGAAGCGGTGTTGCTGGCATTGCCGGGCGTGGCCCAGGCGGCGGTCATCGCGCGCGACGACGGTCTCGGTTTGCAGTTGGTGGCTTATTGGGTGCCGTCTGTGGCTACCGATGCGTCCGCCGAGACCTTGCGTTCGGCGTTGGCCGCGCAATTGCCGGATTACATGCTGCCTTCGGCGTTTGTGGCCTTGGACGCTTTGCCGCTGACGCCCAACGGCAAGCTGGATCGGCGCGCCTTGCCTGCGCCGGAACGCGGCGATGCGGTGTTTGTTCCGCCGTCATCGCAAGAAGAAACGCTGCTGACCGCGCTGTTCGGCGAGGTGCTGGGATTGGGGCGCGTCAGTGTGACCGATTCGTTCTTTGCGCTGGGCGGCGACAGCATCCTTTCCATTCAATTGGTCAGCCGAGCACGGCGCGCCGGTTTGGAGATTCGTCCACGCGACATTTTCGAGCGACCCACTGTCGCCGGACTCGCGAGCATCGCTCGGCCTGTGACCAGCAACAAACCGTTGGCGTTATTCGAAGCGAGCGGGCCGTTTACCCCAACGCCGATCATGGCCCGCTTTCTGGCGGTAGAAGGACCGACTAAGGGCTTCTACCAAGCCATGATGATCCAATTGCCGGCACAGATCGAGGCCGACCAGCTCAACGCCATCCTCCAGGCGACAATCGATCAGCACGCCTTGTTGCGCGCTACCTTTATCCGCAATGAGGACGGCCTATGGCAAGGCATCGTGCCGCCGCCGGGAACCGTCAACGCCGGTACGCGCATACAGCGCATCGACCTGCGGGCAATGGATTCCGCCCAGCGCGAACTGTGTCTGCATGAGACGGTTAAGCAAGCTGCTGAACAGCTCGATCCGGCCGACGGTTATCTGTTCGAGGCCTTGTGGTTTTCGCTCCCCGAAGGCGAACGCTTGTTATGGGTCATTCATCACTTGGCCGTTGACGGCGTTTCCTGGCGCATTCTGCTGTCCGATCTCGCCGCAGCATGGCAAGCGGTCGCGGCGCAGCAAGCCATCGCGCTGGAACCGGTTGCCACCCCCTTCAGAATCTGGGCGCAGCGGCTGCATGAGCAGGCCCTGTCCCCAACTGTCGCCGCCGAATTACCGGCTTGGGAATCCATCCTTGCGCGGGGCGTTCCGTTATTACCGGGCGTAGCGCTGGATTCGCATCGGGATACCACGGCGACCAGCCGAACCTTATCGGTTTCGCTGAAGCCTGCGCTCACCTTGGCGCTGCTGACCGAAATACCCGCAGCCTTCCATGCCCAAATCAACGATGTGCTGCTCACCGCGCTGGCTGTAGCCGTTGCCGCTTGGCAGCCCGCAACCAGACCGGGCGTATTGATCGATCTGGAAGGTCATGGCCGCGAGCCTTTCGCTGACGATCTCGATCTTTCCCGTACCGTCGGATGGTTCACTACACTCTATCCGGTCGCCTTATCCCTTGAAGGCATCGATATCGATGCCGCGCTTCGAGGCGAAGCAGCCATGGGGCTGGCGCTCAAACAGATCAAGGAGCAGTTGCGCGCCATACCGGATCGCGGGCTGGGTTTCGGCTTGCTACGCTATCTGGAACCGAGCGCCGAACAGCGCTTGGCAAGTCTGCCGACGCCACAGCTGGCCTTTAACTACCTGGGCCGCTTTGCTGCGGGGGATAGGCAAGACTGGACCATCGCCGCAGACGGAAATGGCCTGAGCGGCGGTGCCGATGCCGATATGCCGATCACGCACGCCTTGACGGTCAACGCGGTCACCGTGGACGGCCCGGAAGGAGCGACGCTTTCAGCACACTGGAGCTGGGCGACTCGCCACCTGGACGAATCGGCAGTCGCGACGCTGGCCGAACATTGGCAACAGGCGCTGAGCGCCCTGGTTGCGCACAGTATGCAAGCCGGAGCCGGCGGCCATTCGCCCGCTGATTTTCCGTTACTCACGCTTTCCCAGAAACAGGTGGATGAACTTGAGCGGCGTTACCCGAACTTGGAAACGCTATGGCCGTTATCGCCGCTGCAAGAAGGCTTGCTGTTCCACGCCCTGTTCGATGACGCCTCGCCGGATCTCTACACCGTCCAAACCGCGATTGACCTGAGCGGCAACCTGGAACCGGAACGGCTGCGCAACGCCTGCGCCGCCTTGTTAAAGCGCCATGCCGTGCTGCGTACCGGCTTTGTCCACCAAGGCCAAACGCCTTTGCAAGTGGTCGTGCCTCAGCCTCCTTTGCCCTGGCAATGGCTGGATTTAAGCGATCTTGAAACGATGCAACAATCGCAACGCGCCCAGGCCGCTGCCGCCGAGTTGCGGACTACCCGGTTTGCTATTGACAAGCCGCCGTTGATTCGTTTCACTGTGCTCAAGCTCGGACAGCAACAGCATCGCCTGCTGGTCACCAATCACCACTTGGTGCTGGACGGTTGGTCGACGCCTATCCTGCTGCGCGAGCTCTTCACCCTTTATAACGACTTCGGCAGCAAAAATACGCTGGCGCCGGTATCCGGCTATGGCGACTATCTCGCTTGGCTGCAAGCGCAACACAAACCCCAGGCTCATGCCGCTTGGCAAGCTTACCTAGCAGGCCTTGACGCACCCAGCCTGATCGCGCCCGATCGATCCAGCCAAGCGACAATCCAGGCTCCCCATCATTGGCGGTACAGTTTCCCGGAAACGCTCAGTCAGGGCATGAACGATTTTGCCCGTAACCACGGCATAACCCTGAACACCTTGTTCCAGGGAGCCTGGGCTTTGCTGTTGAGCCGCCTGACCGGGCAACGGGACGTTACTTTCGGCATCACGGTTTCCGGGCGTCCGGCCGAACTGCCGGGCGTCGAACAGATGGTCGGCCTGTTAATCAACACCCTGCCGCTACGGATAAGCCTGCCTTCGGATCAGCCGCTTGCCGCATGGCTTGGCGCATTGCAAACACGCCAGGCGGGTTTGTTGGACTACGGCTATCTCGGCCTCACCGAAATCCAGCATATCGCCGGGGGCCTTAACCCGCTGTTCGATACCTTGCTGGTGTTTGAGAACTACCCGATTGATCGCGCCGCTATCAAGCAAGGCATTGGCGACCTTAAGGTGACCCATATCGCCGGTCACGACGCCACCCATTACCCGCTCTCGCTGATGGTCGCCCCCGGCGAGCAACTTGAGCTGCGCCTGGAATTCGACCCGGCACTGTTTGATGACGAAAAAGGGCAACAGCTAGGCCAACGCCTGGTGCGCCTGATCGAGCAGGCCATCGCGCAACCGGATGCGCCGCTGTATCGCTGCGATATGCTGACGCCCGAGGAGCGCCATACGCTGCTGGAAGGCTTCAATGCCACGGCGCAGCCTATTGCTGCTGCCACACTGCCCGAATTATTCGAAATGCAGGCGGCGCGCGATCCTGCCGCAACCGCGTTGATCTTTGCCGGTCAGGAACTCAGCTATGCCGAGCTCAATAGCCGCGCCAATCGTCTGGCTCATGCGCTGATTGCTCAAGGAGCGGGGCCTGAATCGTTGATAGGCCTGTGTCTGGAACGCTCGTTCGAGCTGATTATTTCTCTGCTGGCGGTACTGAAAAGCGGCGCGGCTTATGTGCCGCTGGACCCTGAATATCCGAAAGCGCGTCTACAAGCCATGCTGGAGGATGCCGCACCTTTACTGGTGATTAGCTCAACGGAAATGGCAGCGATTTTGCCTGAAGGCTGTGCGCGCTTGCTGCTGGACGATCCGTCCGTACAAGCCGGCTTGGCAATAAATCCCGAAAGCAATCCGTCGAATGCGGATCGATTGACTCCGCTAAGCCCGCTGCATCCGGCTTATGTGATCTTTACCTCCGGATCTACCGGGAGGCCGAAGGGTGTGATGATGAGCCAACAGGCCTTGGTCAATCTGCTCGAATGGCAAACGGGAAACACCGTTTTAGGCGGCAAGCTGCGCACCCTTCAATTTACCTCGGCCAATTTCGATGTGTCGTTTCAGGAAATTTTCGGCGCGTGGAAAACCGGCAGCACGCTGGTATTGGTGCATGATGAAGTTCGCCGCGAACCGGAACAATTGGTGGATTTACTGAGAAGCCATGCGATTGAACGGCTCTTTATACCGATAGCCGCGCTCAATAATATCGCCGAGCTTTACGCCAATCGCACTTTATCGCCACTGCAATTAAAGGAAGTCATTTGCGCGGGAGAACAATTAAAAGTCACTCCGGCACTGAGGCGATTTTTTGCCCGGATCGACCACAGCCAATTGCATAATCACTACGGCCCCAGTGAAAGCCATGTGGTCACCGCATATCCCCTTGCCCAAGAAAGCAAGCATTGGCAGGAAATGCCGCCGATCGGCGCACCGATCCGGAACACCCGGATTTACCTGTTGGATCAAGCCCTGGAACCGGTGCCGGTCGGCGTTGCGGGCGAACTGTACATTGCCGGGGCCGGTCTGGCCCGCGGCTACCTGAACCGCCCGGCCCTGACCGCCGAGCGCTTTGTCGCCGATCCGTTCTCGCCGACGCCTGGCGCACGCATGTACCGCTCCGGCGACCTGGCGCGCTGGCGCGATGACGGCAACCTGGAGTTTTTGGGCCGGGCCGACAGCCAGGTCAAGATTCGCGGTTTCCGCATTGAGCCGGGCGAGATCGAAGCGATGTTGCTGGCGTTGCCGGGCGTGGCCCAGGCCGCGGTCATCGCGCGCGACGACGGCCTCGGTTTGCAGTTGGTGGCGTATTGGGTGCCGTCTGCTTTGTCCGATGCCTCCGCCGAAACTTTGCGTCCGGCATTGGCCGCGCAATTGCCGGATTACATGCTGCCTTCGGCCTTTGTGCTGCTGGATGCTCTGCCGCTGACCCCCAACGGCAAGCTGGATCGGCGCGCCTTGCCCGCACCGGAACGCGGCGGATCTGTGTTGGTCCCGCCGTCGTCGCCCGAAGAAATATTGCTGGCGGCGCTGTTCGGCGAGGTGCTGGGACTGGAGCGCGTCAGTGTTGACGATTCGTTCTTTGCCCTGGGCGGGCATTCGCTGCTGGCGACCCGTTTGGTCAGCCGGGTGCGCGAGGCGTTTGCGTTGGAATTGCCGATCCGGGCCTTGTTCGAAGCGCCGACCGTCGCGCAATTGGCCGGACGCCTGCGCAATTTACGTGGCGCCCGGCTGCCTTTGCAGGCCTTGCCGCGCCCCGAGCGTTTGCCGTTGTCTTATGCGCAGCAGCGCCTGTGGTTTATCCATCGCCTGGAAGGGCCGGGGTCTAATTACAATATTCCGATTGCCTTGCGCTTGACTGGGCCTCTGGATGCCGATGCACTTGATTCAGCGTTGCTCGATCTGCTGGCGCGTCATGAGGCGTTGCGTACCCGTTTCCCCGAATTCGACGGCGTGGCCGCACAAGAGATTGTGCCGATTGCCGGTATCGGTTCGCTGCTGACCCGCTGCCAAGTAACCGAAGCGGAATTAGCCGTTCAATTACAGCAGGCGGCCGATACCGCGCTGGATATTACCGTGGACTTGCCGTTCCGGGCCTGGCTGTTTTCGTTACCGTGTAAGCAACACACTTGTCCCCCTCACCTTTTGGGAGAGGGCCGGGGTGAGGAACAGGTATTGCTGATGCTGGTGCATCACATCGCCGCCGACGGCGCGTCGATGGCGGTGTTGGCCGACGATTTGACCCGGGCTTACCAGGCGCGCTGCCTGAACCAAGCGCCTGCCTGGCCGGACTTGCCGATCCAGTACGCCGATTATGCGCTCTGGCAGCGCCAAGCCTTGGGCGCGGTCGATGACCCAAACAGTCCGATGGCGCAGCAATTGGCGTTCTGGCAGCAGGCCTTGCGCGGCCTTCCCGATGAATTGAACCTGCCGACCGACCGGCCCCGGCCACTGGTCAGTTCTTATCGCGGCGGCGCGCTGCCGATTCACTTGTCCGCCGAGCTGCACCGGGATTTGCTGGAGCTGGCCCAAGCCGAGCAGGCTTCGCTGTTCATGCTGTTGCAGGCGACTTTGGCGGCGCTGTTGTCGCGCCTGGGCGCCGGTGAGGATATTGCGATCGGCGCGCCGATTGCCGGTCGTACCGATCAGGCCATTGAGGGGTTGATCGGCTTTTTTCGTCAATGCGCTGGTGTTGCGTACCGACCTGTCGGGACGGCCTTCATTGCGTACGGTCTTGCAACGGGTGCGGGCGTTCGATTTGGACGCTTATGCACACCAGGATTTACCGTTCGAGCTGTTGGTCGATGCGTTGCAACCAACCCGTTCGATGGCCCGCCATCCGCTGTTCCAGGTGATGCTGGCCTTGCAGAACACGGCCCGGCCGCGCATGGACTTGCCGGGACTCACTGTCGCGATGGAACCGTTAGCGCGCACCGGCGCCAAGTTCGACCTGTTGGTCAGTTTGGCCGAGCAGTATGATGCCGACGGCGAGCCGTTGGGCTTGTGGGGCGAACTGGAATTCAGCAGCGATTTGTTCGATGCCTCGACTATTGAACTCTTAATCCAGCGCTGGTTGCGCCTGATCGAGCAGGCCGTGGCCGAATCGGACGCGCCGCTGTACCAGTGCGCGCTGCTGACGCCCGAAGAACGCCATGCGTTGCTGGAAGGCTTCAACGCTACCACCCGGCCTGTCCCCGACGCCACCCTGCCCGCATTGTTCGAAGCCCAGGTGGCAAGCAATCCTGCCGCGACTGCGTTGGTCTTTGGCGATCGGGAACTGAGCTATGGCGAACTGAACGCACAAGCCAACCGACTGGCGCACCACCTGAAAACGCTGGGCGTCGGTCCGAATACCCTGGTCGGCATCTGCGTGGAACGTTCATTTGAGATGTTGGTCGGCGTAATGGCTATTCTCAAAGCCGGTGGCGCTTATATGCCGCTGGACCCAGAATACCCGCAGGAACGCTTGCGCTTTATGCTCGATGACGCGGCGGTACCCGTGCTGTTGACGCAGCAACGGCTGCTGGCGGCATTGCCGTCCAATAATGCCCATGTGCTATGCCTGGATCGGGACCTGCTGCTGTTTGCCGATGGTAACCGCAGCACTCCACCCAGCCGGGCGCAAGCCGACGATCTGGCTTACCTGATCTACACCTCAGGCTCCACCGGTCAGCCCAAAGGCGTCGCCGTGACCCACCGTAACGTGGTGCGTCTGGTTCGCTCGGACGACAGCCTGAATTTCGATAGCGACGAAGTGTTTCTGCAGCTGGCCCCGCTGGCTTTCGATGCTTCCACGCTGGAACTGTGGGCAGCGCTGCTGAACGGCGGCCGCCTGGTGCTGATGCCGCCCGGTCAATCGACCCTGGAAGATATTGGCCGTCACCTCACCCGCCATCGCGTAACAACGTTGTGGTTGACCGCCGGCCTGTTCCATTTGATGGTCGACGAACGGCTGGAGGATTTAACTGGTGTACGCCGATTGTTTGCCGGTGGCGAGGCCTTGTCTGTGCCGCACGTACAAAAAGCCGCGGCAGCCTTAGGCGCCAACCGGGTCATCAACGGCTACGGGCCAACCGAGAACACCACCTTTACAAGCTTCTACCCGGTACCGGCCGCCGATGCCATTGCCACATCGGTACCGATCGGCAAACCGATCGCCAACACCCGGACTTATATTCTGGACGACGCCTTGCAACCGGTACCGGTGGGAGTGACCGGCGAGTTATACACCGGCGGTCTCGGTCTTGCCCGTGCTTACCTGAATCGCCCGGCTTTAACCGCCGAGCGCTTTGTCGCCGATCCGTTCTCGCCGACTCCCGGATCAAGGATGTACCGTACCGGCGATCTGGCACGCTGGCGCGAAGACGGCAATTTGGAATTTATCGGTCGTGCCGACGGCCAAGTGAAAATACGCGGCTTCCGCATTGAACCGGGCGAAATTGAAACGGCGTTACTCGCCGTATCCGAGGTCATGCAAGCCGCCGTAGTGGCGCGTGACGACGGTCTCGGCTTGCAGTTGGTGGCTTACTGGGTGCCTTCTGAGGGCAGCGATACGTCTGCCGAGGCTTTACGTCTGGCTTTGTCCGATCAATTGCCCGATTATATGCTACCTTCGGCCTTTGTGGCCTTGGCTGCTTTACCGCTAACGGCCAACAGCAAGCTGGACCGTCGCGCCTTGCCTGCGCCCGAACGCGGCGGATATGCGTTTGTATCGCCTTCATCGCCGGAAGAAGCGCCGTTGGCCGCTTTATTCGCCGAGGTGTTGGGACTGGATCAGGTCAGTGTTGCCGATTCATTCTTTGCCTTAGGCGGACATTCGCTGCTGGCGACCCGCCTGGTCAGCCGGGTGCGCGAAGTCATGAAAGTGGAACTGCCGATCCGGGCCTTGTTTGAAGCCCCGACGGTCGCGCAATTGGCGCTACGCTTGCGCGATTTGCGGAGCGCCAGACTGCCGCTGACCGCATTGCCGCGTCCCGAGCGTTTGCCGTTGTCTTACGCGCAGCAGCGCTTGTGGTTTATCCATCGCATGGAAGGCCCCAGTGCGACTTACAACATTCCTATCGCTTTACGCTTAACCGGCCCCCTGAATGCCGACGCGCTTGAGCGGGCGTTACTCGACCTGCTGACGCGTCATGAAGCATTGCGTACCCGTTTTCCGGAATTCGAGGGCGTTGCCGCGCAGCAGATTGTGCCGGTTGCCGACATCGGTTCACTTCTGACGCGCTGCGAACTAAGCGAAGCGGAATTAACCGCTCGTTTACAACAAGCGGCCGATACCGCGTTGGATATTAGCGTGGAATTGCCGTTCCGGGCCTGGCTGTTCTGCTTAGGTAACGAGGAACAAGTATTACTGATACTGGTCCATCACATTGCCGCCGACGGCTCGTCGATGGCGGCGTTATCCGACGATTTAACCCTGGCTTATAACGCGCGCTGCCTGAACCAGGCACCCGCCTGGCCTAACTTGCCACTCCAGTACGCCGATTATGCGCTCTGGCAGCGTCAGGCTTTGGGTATGGTAAACGATCCCCTGAGTTCCATGGCGCAGCAGTTGGCGTTCTGGCAGCAGGCCTTGCGCGGCCTTCCCTATGAATTGAACTTGCCGACCGATCGGCCCCGCCCTTTGGTCAGTTCCTATCGCGGCGGTGCGTTGCCGATTCATCTGTCCGCCGAACTGCACCGGGATTTACTGGCCCTGGCCCAAACCGAGCAGGCTTCGCTGTTCATGCTGTTGCAGGCGACCTTGGCGGCGCTGTTGTCGCGCCTGGGCGCCGGTGAGGATATTGCTATCGGCGCGCCGATCGCCGGTCGTACCGATAAGGCGATTGAGGGTTTGATCGGCTTTTTCGTCAATACGCTGGTGCTGCGCACCGACCTGTCGGGACGGCCTTCATTGCGCACGGTCTTGCAACGGGTGCGGACTTTCGACCTGGATGCCTATGACCATCAGGATTTGCCGTTCGAACTGTTGGTCGATGCCTTGCAGCCGACCCGGTCGATGGCCCGCCATCCGTTGTTCCAGGTCATATTAGTCTTGCAAAACACCGTTAATGCCCGTCTGGACTTGCCGGGAATAAGCGCCGCCGTAGAACCTTTGGTGCGCACCAGCGCCAAGTTCGATCTGTCGGTCAATTTGGCAGAATTTTACGGAGACAACGGCGAACCGTTGGGCTTATCCGGCGAACTGGAGTTCAGCCGCGACCTGTTCGATGCCGAAACCGTCGAGAGCTTAAGCCGCCGCTGGTTAAGTCTGATCGAGCAGGCCGTGACCCAACCGGATGCGCCGCTGCATCAATGCGGTATTTTGTTGCCGGAAGAGCGCAGTATGCTGCTGAATGCTCAAACTTATGTGCTGGACAACGCATTACAACCGGTGCCGGTGGGTGTAGTCGGCGAGTTATATACCGGCGACATCGGCTATGCCCGTGCTTATCTCACTAACCCGGTTTTATGCGCCGAACGCTTTGTCGCCGATCCGTTCTCACCAATTCCCGGTACGCGTATGTACCGTACCGGCGACTGGGTTCGCTGGAGCAAAGACGGCAATCTGGAATTTATCGGTCGTGCCGACGCCTCGGTAAAAGTTCGCGATTTCATGCCCGTCGAAGCGGCCGAGCCGAAAATCGATTTCGCCCCGTCGCGGACGCCGACCGAGTCGGCCTTGGCTGACATCTGGAGCGAAGTGCTGCACTTGCAACAGGTAGACCGGCAGGACAACTTCTTCGAACTGGGCGGGCATTCGCTGCTGGCGACCCAAGTCGTTTCGCGCATCCAACGAAGCCTCGGCATCGTGATGCCGTTCCGCGCGCTATTCGAAAACCCAAGTCTCGGCGCGCTGGCCGGCTATCTCGACCGTCAACGCCAAACCGAAACCAACGACAGCATGCCGCTCGGCGTTGCACCGCCGATCCTGCCGGTTTCCCGCGATCAGCCCTTGCCGCTGTCCTTCGCCCAGCAGCGTTTGTGGTTTATCGACCAGATCGGCGGCGGTGCGGCTTACAACATGTCGTCGGCCTTGCGCTTGCGCGGCCAACTGAACGTGTCGGCCCTGGAGCAGTCGCTGACCGAAGTGGTGCGCCGCCATGAAAGCCTGCGCACCACCTTTGACAATAGCGCCGAGCACCCCTACCAACATATCCGCGCGCCTCAACCGGTGGCATTGCCGGTGACCGATTTGAGTCACCTGCCTGACGCGTTACGCCGGACAGAAACCCGCCGCGAAGCCCGGCAAGAAGCGCAAAAGCTGTTCGATTTAAGCCGCGACTTGATGTTGCGGGCACGCCTGCTGCGTTTGGACGAAGACGAACACGTACTGTTGCTCAGCCTGCACCATATCGCCGCCGACGGCTGGTCCAACGACGTGTTGGTGCGGGAATTGGCGGAGCTGTATGAAGCGTTCGCCACAGACAAACCGTCGGCGCTGGCGGAACTGCTGGTGCAATACGCCGATTTTGCGATTTGGCAGCGGCAATGGCTGCAAGGCGAGGTGCTGCAACAGCAAGCGGCATTCTGGAAAAAGCAATTGCAAGGCGCGCCTGCGCTGTTGGCGCTGCCGACCGACCGGCCGCGTCCTCCGGTTGAAAGTTTCCGGGGCGGCGTCTATCCGGTACAGTTGGATGCAAAACGAACCGCGGGCCTGAGAAAGCTCAGCCGCGACGCCGACACCACCTTGTTCACTACCTTGCTGGCGGCGTTTCAGGTGCTGCTGGCTCGTTACAGCGGACAGGACGATATCGTGGTCGGCTCGCCGATCGCCAACCGCAATTGCCTGGAAACCGAACCGCTGATCGGCTTTTTCGTCAACACGCTGGCGTTGCGGGCGGACCTTTCGGGCAACCCGAGTTTCAGCCAAGTGCTGGCGCAGGTTAAACAAACCACATTGCTGGCGCAGGACCACCAAGACCTGCCGTTCGAACGATTAGTCGAAGAACTCCAGGTTGAACGGAACCTTAGCTATAACCCCATTGTGCAAATCGTGTTCGCTTTGCAAGCCGCGAAAACGGCCGGCTTCGCGCTGCCGGGCCTTGAGGTCAGCAGTTTCGAGTTCGCCGAGCCCAGCGTGCGCATGGACTTGGAATTGCACCTGTGGGAGCAGGCGGAGGACATTATCGGAGGCTGTTCTTATGCCGCCGACCTGTTCGATGAAACCACCATCGCCCGCCTGATGACGCACTTTTACACCTTGCTGGACGGTATTATCGCCGACCCGGAACGGCCTATTCTCGGCTTAGCCTTGCTGGATGAAAGCGAATCCCGGCAAATCCTGGTCGATTGGAACCGGACTTCTGCCGACTTGCCCAAGGATCTTTGCCTGCACCAATTGTTCGAACAGCAAGCCGCGCGCACGCCGGATCAGGTGGCCGTAGTCTTCGCCGGGCAAAGCTTGAGCTACCGCCAACTCGACCAACACGCCAACCAATTGGCGCATCATTTACAAAGCCTGGGCGTAGTGCCGGACAGCCTCGTGGGCATCTGCGTGGAACGCTCGGCGGACATGGTAGTGGGCATTTTGGCGATACACAAAGCCGGAGGCGCTTACCTGCCGCTTGATCCGGCTTATCCGCCGGAGCGGCTGGCGTACATGCTGGAAGACGCGGCTGCGCCGGTGCTGTTGACCCAGGCCGCGCTGTTGGACCGCTTACCGGCCCATAACGCCAAGCCGGTTTATTTGGATAGCGATTGGCCGGTCATCGACGCATTGCCGACGGCCCTGCCGAGCAGCGCAGTGACTGCCGACAACATGGCCTATGTCATCTACACCTCAGGCTCCACCGGCAATCCCAAGGGTGTCTTGGTAGAGCATCGCGGCGTGTGCAGCATAATACAGGCGCAAATCGCGTTGTTGGAAATCGGCGCGGATGATCGGATTTTGCAATTCGCCTCGTTAAGTTTCGACGCAGCCGCATCCGAGATCATGATCGCACTGGGCAGCGGTGCGGCTTTGTATCTGGGCACACGCGAAACCCTGGCGCCGGGCGAACCTTTGCGGCGTTTCCTGACCGATAACGCCATTTCGCTGGCGACTGTAACGCCCTCGACGCTGGCCGCTTTGCCGGAAGATTCGCTACCAGCCTTGCGCACCTTGGGCGTGGCCGGGGAAGCCTGCTCCGCCGAACTGTTCGGACAGTGGGCGAAAAATCGCCGTTTCTTCAATCTGTACGGCCCGACCGAAGCCAGCATTTGCGCTACGGCTTGGCGTTGCGAGACGATTACCGCAAATACCCCGCCCATCGGACGCCCGCTTGCCAATGTGCAGGTCTATATCCTCGATGCCCTGCACCAACCGGTGCCGATCGGCGTGGCCGGGGAACTGTATATCGGCGGCGTCGGCGTGGCGCGCGGCTATTTGAATCGCCCGGAACTGACCGAGGAAAAGTTTATCGCCAATCCGTTCGGTGCTGGACGTTTGTACAAAACCGGCGATTTGACCCGCTGGCTGCCCGACGGCAATATCGAGTATTTGGGACGCATCGACCAGCAGGTGAAAATCCGCGGTTTCCGTATCGAACCGGGTGAAATCGAATCCGTGCTGGCGCAGCACCCGGCGGTGCGCGAAGCGGTGGTGCTAGCGCGCGCGGATCAATTCGGGAAACCGCGCCTGGTCGCTTATCTGCTGACTGACAACCAAGAATCGCCGACCGGCGCTTTACGCGAGTGGTTACAGGGCAAGCTGCCCGACTATATGGTGCCTGCGGCCTTTGTGCGGCTGGAAACATGGCCGTTGACCCCTAACGGCAAGCTCGATCGCCAAGGCTTGCCGGAACCGGAAATACAAGCCAACGATAGCGAATACCTCGCACCGCAGACGCTCACCGAGTCGGCGCTGGCCGAAGTGTGGCGGAAAGTGCTGAACGTGGAGCGCGTCGGCAGGCAAGACAACTTCTTCGAACTGGGCGGGCATTCGTTATTGCTGACGCAATTGATTTATCACATCGAAGCCGCATTGGGCGTACTGCCCGCCATGCGCGACCTGTTCAGAGTCCCCACGCTCAGTGCCCAGGCCGCGCACCTCGATGCCTGTATGCAGGCGCAAGGACAGGATGCGGTGCCGATTCAATCGGTGGATTTTGCCGCCGAGAGTCAACTCGATCCGGCGATTTGGCCGCCAACCGCCGATTTTTCCCGCACCGCAGAGGATCTGCATGCGGTACTTATCACCGGCGCATCCGGCTTTCTGGGCGCTTATCTGCTCGACGAACTGGCGCGGCAAACCTCGGCGGAGCTTTATTGCCTGGTGCGCGCCGATAACACAGAACACGGCATCCAACGCTTGCGGCTTAACCTTGAACGGCACGGCCTGTGGCGGGACGATCTGGCGTTACGCCTGCATCCTGTGGTCGGCGATTTGGAGCAACCGCGTCTGGGGCTTTCCGTGGCTGAATTCGATAGCTTGGCGGAACGGATAGACGCGATCTATCACAGCGGCGCGCACGATAATTTTCTTTATCCATACGCCATGCTGAAAGCCGCCAACGTTGACGGCACCCACGAGTTGCTGCGTCTGGCCGCTCTGGTTCGTACCAAGCCGTTGCATTTTGTCTCCACCCTGTCCGTGGTTTCGCCGATGGTCGAACAGGTCAGGGAAACCGACCCCTTGGCATGCCCCGAGCAAGCCGGTATGGGCTATGTCGACACCAAATGGGTGGCTGAGCAATTGGTGCAACGCGCCGCCGAGCGGGGCATGCCGGTCACGGTTCATCGGCCGACCCACATACTCGGCGTCTCTGACCGGGGCTATACCCATATTGATGACGCGTGGTACCGCCGACTCCTTAACGACATCCAGCTTGGCGCCGCCACCGGCGATGACAATGCCGACGATAACCTGGTGCCGGTCGGTTTTGTCAGCCGGGCGATCGTTCATCTTTCGCTGCAACAAGCCTCGTTGGGCAAGGTTTTCCACCTGTCGAATCCCAGCTATACACCCAGGTCTATTTACCAGGATGTTTTACGCGAACGCGGTTACTCCATCACGCTGTTGCCTTTCGGCCAGTGGCTCGCGCAATTGGTCGAAGCGGCCAAAACCAGGCCCGATCTCGGCCTGATTCCGCTGCTGCCGATGTTGACCGCTTATGATACCGAGAATCCCGCGCCCAGCGTGTCGCGCCATATCCACTACGTCAATACCACAGCCGGACTTGCGGACAGCGGAATCGTCTGCCCTGAAATCGGGCACGCGGAATTGCGCGCTTATTTCGCTTACTTGATCGATGAGGGACACTTTCCGCCGCCACAGCGGCCAGCAATTAAGTCGACCGACTGAGAAAAAACAAAACGCCACGGCCTCACAGCTTATAAAATAGCTCTTATTTCATAAGTTAAATCGGTGAGTTTGTGGCAATCACAAACAATAGATAAAGGAAACGACCATGACTAACCCCTTTGAAGATAACGAATCCGACTACCTTGTTTTAATCAATGATGAAGGGCAGCATTCGCTCTGGCCAGCCTTTCGCGATATTCCCGATGGCTGGACGGCTATAGGTCCGCAAGGCAAACGCCAGGATTGCCTCGACTGGATCGAGACCCATTGGACCGATATGCGTCCGAAAAGCTTAATTGAAAAGATGAATGGCTTGCCTGATGCAAAAGTTCAGGCCGAGTAATCACTGGAACATAGATGACGGAATGTGGCGGCTTTAACCTATGACAACTAACAGCGAAACCAGCCCAGCGCAACGGAACTTGATTAAAAGCGCCCTGCTGAAAATCGATGAGTTGCAAGCCAGGCTCAAGGCCTGCCATGCGGAAAAAAA
>Ga0160180_115925_pt1 | contig 21451 bp, 19 predicted proteins | sample met4sta_3_FD_108559 | JGI IMG/M metagenome (GOLD analysis project Ga0160180, IMG submission 108559) | Synthetic bacterial communities of pure cultures from sediment of Lake Washington, USA, under low oxygen conditions - MT... | ecosystem: Engineered > Modeled > Simulated communities (microbial......
AAGAGATACGCTGGTTCCCAAGCTCCCGCTTGGGAACCCAGTGAGCAAAGCTCCAGCTTTGCGAGCCGGGAAGCTAGAGCTTCCCGTACTGAATTCCCAAGCAGGAGCTTGGGAACTAGCGCGCAAGGCGCGCTGCACCACGAGTCATGAGCAACGTCTGAATATACGGGACGCAGCGCGTCCAGCACTGCATTCCCACGTAGCATGTGGGAACGAGGTGTACTTGAGCATTTGTGTATAACGATGAGCGCAGCGCGTGGGAGCGAGAGCGAAACCTCCCCGCGCAAAAGCTGTCCAGGCGCCGGCTGATAGCCGGATTGCAGGCTTCGCCTGAAAGCGCAAGCGAACGTCCCACCTGTTCAGAACGTTGCAAGGCAGACCTTCCAGGTTTTTAAAACCTGGAAGGTCTACATATCAGCATGTTTCTCACCTAACGCCAGATAAGGAACTGTCGGAATGACGCCGGCTGGTGTATAACAAAAAAAAACGGCCAATATCATTGGCTGATACAGGATTATTACCGATGTCTGGGGTTTACACACATGATTGATCTGGAAAACTTCAAGTTTCTGGGTATTGCGCTGGCAATAGGTTTACTCATCGGCCTGGAACGCGGCTGGCGAACCCGCGACCTGAATGAGGGCATGCGGGTTGCCGGGCTGCGCACCTACGGGATGATTAGCTTGCTGGGCGGCTTGTCGGGCATCCTGGCTCAACAAGTGGACAGTTATTTTATCGGATTTGTATTTCTGGGCCTGACCTCAGTCTTGCTGCTCGCTTACAGTAAAAGTCTCGACAAATTCAAAGACTTCAGCATCACCGGCACCATTGCATCGCTGACTACCTTTACGTTGGGTGCGTTAACTGTTTACGGTCATATTACGCTTGCTGCCGCCAGCGCCGTGGTCATTACCTCACTGCTCGGTTTTAAGCCCTTGCTCCACGGTTGGATGAAAAAACTGGAGCAGCACGAATTGCATGCCACGCTAAAATTGCTGTTGATCTCGGTCGTTATGCTGCCTATCCTGCCGGACCAGGACTATGGCCCCTGGGCCGCCTTTAATCCTTATCATATTTGGTGGATGGTGGTACTGATTGCGGGCATTTCCTATTTGGGCTATTTTGCCGTCAAAATTGTCGGCAATCAGCATGGGCCGGTTTTGACCGGAGCGCTGGGAGGATTAGTGTCTTCTACAGCCGTTACCCTTAATCTGTCCAAATTATCAAGGCAATATCCGGATATGGGCAAGGTGCTGGCCGCGGGCATTTTAACGGCCTGCGCCACCATGTTTGCCCGCACGCTGCTGCTAACCTCGGTGATGAATCCGGCCTTGTTCCTGGTGCTGTTCCCTGCCCTGCTGGTCATGTCCATATTTACATACCTTGTTGCTTTTCTATTATGGCGAAGCGAACGAGGCTTCCAAACCATTGAAGAAATAAAACTGGAGAATCCTTTTCAATTAGGAATGGCGTTGAAGTTCGGTGCATTTTTAGTCGTCATCATGTTGCTGTCCAAACTGCTAAAAGTTTATTTCGGTGATATGGGCACTTATTTTCTAGCCGCGACGTCCGGTTTGGCGGATGTTGATCCGATTACTCTTTCGATGTCCAAAATGAGCAATGACGGACTGAACGTCAGCGTTGCCGCCAACGCAATTCTTATTGCGGTAGCCGTTAATTCAGGCATTAAAGGTATTTTTTCATGGGTCATTGGCGGCCGGACCCTGGCGCTCAGAGTCGGCTGTACGTTGGCGGGAGCCGTTGTCGCAGGTTTGTTGATGGTTACGTCGCATTAACCTAAAAACAGCAGTTAGTCCACGAAAAGCACGAAAGACACGAAAGAAATCAATATGTTCTGTTGATTGAGCCGTTCACCCTTTGGGTGCAGATTGGGTGGCGATATGCAACAGGGTATCTCGTTGAATATTTTCGTGTTTTTTGTGTATTTCGTAGATAAAATGATTTTTCTAGGATTAACTATCAAGCGACCTGCTTCGAGTTGCCGCCGAAACGGGCTACCCGGCTCCCGTTACGGCGTTAACCGGCATTTTTCATGGCGATATGAGAAAATGCCATCAAAATCCATGAGACGTATCATTTTGTGAAAAAACCATACCTTACCGCTCCCGTCCATTCCGCTGAAATACCCGCAGGCATTCCTTTTATCATCGGCAACGAACTCGCCGAACGCTTCAGCTATTACGGCATGCGGGCGATTCTGGTGGTGTTCATGACGCAATACCTGATGGATGCCGACGGCAATCTTGCGCCGATGACGTCGAACGAGGCCACGGCGTATTTCCATTTATTCGTGTCCATTACTTATTTCACGCCATTCTTAGGCGCGTTGTTGGCCGATGGCTTATTGGGCAAGTACCGGACCATCATCTCGTTGTCGATCGTCTATTGCCTCGGCCATTTTTGCCTGGCGCTGGACGACACGCGAACCGGTTTGCTGGTCGGGCAATCCTTGATCGCATTGGGCGCAGGCGGTATTAAGCCCTGCGTGTCCGCGCATCTCGGCGACCAGTTCGGCGCCGGTAATCAGCATTGGCTTGGCAAGGTATTCAGCTGGTTTTATTTGACGATTAACGTAGGCGCTTTTGTCGCCATGTTGCTGGTGCCTTGGCTGCTCAAAACCTACGGCGCATCAATCGCATTTCTGCTGCCCGGCGTGTTGATGTTGTTGGCGACGGTGATATTCCGGTCGGGACGATACCGGTTTGTCCACATACCTGCCGCCGGTATGGGCTTTGTGCGCGAGGCCTTGAGCGGCGAAGGTTTGCGTTGTCTGGGCCGGTTAAGCGGAATTTATTTATTCATTGCGGTGTTTTGGGCCTTGTTCGACCAAAACGGCTCGTCCTGGGTCTTGCAGGCGCAACAGATGGATAGACTGGTATTCGGCATCGAGATTTTGCCCTCCCAGATTCAAGCCGCCAATCCGTTGCTGATCGTCCTGCTCACGCCATTGTTTTACCGGCTGCTATATCCGGCGCTGGGCCGGTATTTGCACTTGGGCTATCTGAACAAAATCGCCATCGGTTTGTTTGTCGCGGTATTATCGTTTGCACTGATCGCCGGTATTCAGATGCGCATAGACGCAGGATTACGACCTAACATCTGCTGGCAGTTGCCGGCCTACCTGTTGCTGACTTCCGCCGAGGTGATGGTGTCGATTACCTGCCTGGAGTTTTCCTATACTCAAGCGCCAAGGACCATGAAATCCCTGGTGATGTCGCTTTATATGGCGGCAGTTGCGCTCGGGAATCTGTTCACCAGCGCGGTGAATTTTTTCATTGAAAACCCGGACGGTTCCAGCCGTCTTGCCGGGGCCGGTTATTTTTGGTTTTTTGCCGCATTGATGCTGGTCACCGCCGTGGGATTTGTCTGGCATAGTCGGCATTACCAGGAACAGACTTATCTGCAAGAAGAGGCGCAGGACAGAAGGTAACTGACTGGAAGGCTTTTAAAACACCTCCTTAGAGAGTACAGTTAAGCCCCTGTATTCCGTTTTTTGTATGGATTTTGCATACTGCCCTTAATAATCCCTACGCTTGATCGACGACCTCAATAATCCTTATATATGAATAATGTTTTTCCGATAATTGCCGCTTTGTTGCTGGTTGCACTCAACGGCTTTTTTGTGGCCGCAGAGTTCGGCCTCGTCAAACTGCGACAAACGCGCATCCGTTCGATTATTAAAACACACGGGTGGCGTGGGCGTATTTTAGGAAAGGTACATGCCAAACTCGACGCCTATTTATCGGCTTGCCAGTTGGGCATCACGCTCGCTTCGCTCGGCTTGGGCTGGATTGGCGAACCCGCGTTCGCCAGCCTGCTGGAACCTCTGTTCGACAAGATAAAGGTCACGTCGCCGGAAATGATACACGGCATCTCCTTTGCTTTCGCCTTTTCCATGATCTCGTTTCTGCACATTGTCGTCGGCGAGCTTGCGCCAAAATCGATGGCGATTCGTAACCCTGAAAAGATCGGCTTATGGAGCGCCGTGCCGCTCTACGGATTTTATTGGCTGATGTATCCTGCGATTTGGCTGCTGAATTCCAGCGCCAATTTAGTGCTGCGCTTGTTGGGTTTGGGTGATGTTCACCGGCACGATGCGCACTACTCGGCAGACGAGCTTAAACTGATTTTGCGCAGCAACTGCCCGGACGACCGGTTTACTCGCGACGAATGGAATATTCTGGCGAAAACGCTCGATTTCAGCGAACTTGAGGTGTCCGATCTGATGCGTCCTATCCATGAGATCGCCGCATTGCACCGTAGCGCGTCAATGCAAAAAAACCTGCAAACCATGTCTCAAAAGCGCTTCAGTCGCTACCCCTATTTCGATACGAATGGTATTGACGTGTTAGGGGTGATTCATTTGAAAGATTTGTTTTTCGCTCAGCAGGAAGGCAAGACGATTGATGATTTGAGTCATTACTTGCGGCCCATTCAATACATCTCGCCCCACGCACCCGCGCTGGAGCTATTCCGTCGATTTCGCATGGGCACCTCACATTTTGCAGTGATTGGACAAAAAGGACAAAAGCCGGATGGCTTCATCACGCTGGACAACTTGTTAAGTGCGATGGTCGGCGAGATACGCGACGAATTCCGCCCAAACAACAATGATTGGACGCGGCTTGATGACGGCACACTGATCGGTAAAGGCAGCTTGCCGATATTTTCGCTGGAACGGATCATGGGCATTGATGTCGAGAACGAAGAACTTGAGTTGGAAGATGAGGTCTCGATCGGCGGACTCATCATGGCCAAACTGCGCGATATTCCGGTAGAAGGCCAAAGAATTGAATTTAATCAATTCGATGTCGTGGTCAGGAAAATGAATGAATCGCGCATCGTCTTTGTCCAGATTTATCCCAATGAAATATCCGATATGGCCAATCAATAGGCATGCTTCGAACATGCACGTCGCATGGGGCTGCGTTATAAACGCGCTTAGCAGCAAACACCTGACTTTCTTCTGCAACGATCATTTCAGGTGTCGATTCGATACCAATCAACACATTTCCGGTCATTTCAAGTTCAATATCGGACGACCGCGCACCGCGCCAAACCGATGTTTAAATGACCGGAATTATCCGTAGCACACTCCCGATTACTCTTCTATACGCATTTACCACAACTTGACGCTTCGACGACACTACACGCATCATGTCAAACGTTGAGACCGTATGGAAAGGGACTTTCACTACCGACCTACCCAGGCAATTGTTTTTCAGTAGCGTCGAACTGGCCGGAAAAATCATGATCACATTACCTGTTACCCGGCAAAAACGCTTGTCTTGAAATCAAGGAGAGCACTCCATGAAAAAATCAATGATGCAATGGTTATGGGCAGTGGGACTGATGTTTATCGCTACTCACTCTTTCGCGCAGGAAAACCGTCCCATGAAACTTCCACAGCTCCAGCTAGAAACAGGAATGCCGCTGATGCAAGCTCTGCGCGCACGCAAATCCGTGAGAGAGTTCAGCGCGGAAAAGCTGCCTAATCAGGTGCTTTCTGAATTACTTTGGGCTGCATTCGGCATCAACCGTCCGGAAACGGGAGGCCGTACCGCCCCTTCTACACATAATTGGCAAGACATCGACATCTATGTGGCAAGCGCAGACGGCCTTTACCTGTTTGACGCAAAGAGTCATACGTTGAAAATGATTCAAGCCAAAGACATTCGGACGCTGACAGGCACGCAGGATTTTGTTGGGCATGCACCGGTCAATTTGATTTACGTTTCGGACTTCACCCGCATGGATTCGGACACCAGCCAGGAAGACAAAAAAATCGCGGCGGCAATCGACACCGGCTTTATCGGTCAGAATGTCTATCTGTATTGTGCCGCCGCAAATCTGGCGACCGTTGTTCGAGGCTCGATTGATAAGGAAGCCTTGGCGAAAGCCATGAAGCTCAATCCAACGCAATGGATTGTTGCAGCGCAGAGCGTCGGTTATCCGAAAAAGTAAAAACGTATCAGCTCAGAATGCCTCCTTGAACATATCGAGCGAAGCGCAGCCGGTTGTATTCACCCTGGCTCTAAATCCAACCGGCTTTAACTTTCCATTGACCGCTTCAGCATATTTCAAAGACGGCTGTTTATGAGTTTAATTCGCCCGTCATTATTTTTTTGATAAAAACATGAGCGTAAAAAACAGCTATACAAAAAACACCTGCAAGTACGATATCGAATATCATGGCAATCCACCCCTATCAATGTAAGTTAAATATTTATTCAACGCATTCATGTCAACATGGAAGCGTTTAACAACAACTTACAAATTATTAAGCCATTTCCATGCCATAAATTGCCGCTTCGAATAACATGAGCAAAATCAGGGCTCATCGCTGAACAAGAATGGCTTGAAACGGATGGGGAGGAGATTAATGGTTGAAAAAAACCGCAGTAAAACGGTTTTTTTCAACCACCATGAATCGGTGACAGCTTGATACAGGTAAACCGCTACGCCACAAAACCGCAACAATACGTTTACGGTTTTAAGCGGCCATGGTTAAGGAAGATGGGGGGTAGCATGATCGACTTTAACGCCCACTGTTTCCAAGAATTTCAAGGTCGGAGAGGAAACAACGTAATGGATAGTGGGCGCTTTTAAAACCGATCGTGGGATATTGCGATTGAAAAAAATAAATTGTCTCCCGGTTTGACACATTTTGCGTCAAACCCCAGAGACCCCAGGGCAGATTATTTTTTTATGTTTTTATAACTTTCCTCACTTTCGAGCTTCGCTTTTTCGCCTTCTTCAATCAGTCGGTTACCTTCATCAATTTTATTTTGGCCTTCGCGAACCAACACATTACCGCGCTCAACCAACTGCTTACCTTTTTTCCATCTATCGCCCAAATTTGCTATACCTTGGCTTTCGCTCAGCATTTGCTCGCCGGAAAGAATGGGCGCAGGCGCAGGATCGGACGCGCAACCGCCGAGTAGTAAAGCCAAGCAAGTGATAATTAGATTCGGTCGGATAGTGAAATCATTTTGCATAATCAGTTACTCTTAAAATTAGGGATTGACAAAAAGTCGGGTAATTTTACAAAACGTTATGCAGGTTGCAATAAATTTCTTATTGTCATTACGATCGTAAACAAGCGCCATTAGGGCAATTAGGGCAATTAGGGCAATTAGGGCAATTATCGGATCATGGCGTTTTAAGAATTATTCGGCAATTTTCACCAACCAGCCGCCATCGCCCTTGCAATTATTCTGCGCATCGGCAGTTATCGCAATTCTGGCGTAGACCCCTTTTAACGACGCCGGTATTGTCCCGCTTACCTGAAAACCGCCTTCAGTTCTGGGCGTGACGCTGAGGGTAGCCGGGAGCCCTTTGACTGCAACCTTGATCGTATTGGGATAAGTGTTTGCAGACGCGGTAAAAGAAAAAGCTGATCCCGCTGCAACTTCGGTGTTTTCAGCAGGCGTAAAATGGGTAAACTCGGGTTTGGCACAGGCTTTTGAACTACTGCCGCTACCGTAAGCCCATGAAGCGCCGGTAACCATCATTAACATAAAAATCCACAAATAATTAGATTGTTTCATCATCGTGCCCCTTTGCGTTGTTATAGTGATTTATTTTCAAGCCGGTAGAAAAATTACTCCACTGAAGTGGGTTGTTGCGCCACTTTCCTGTCCATTTTCATGCCCTCGCCGTCACATCCTGAAATAACTAAAGCCAAAATCCAGATATACATCATTATTTTCATAAATTAGCCCTCTATTTTAATTAATTCGTAACCCTCTCATGGCGACTGCTTAAACGGCAGATAAGAGGCCGCATCCTGTTTATAAAGCCGCATGGCTTGCTGCTCCCTACCTAAAAAATGATCGATCGCTTTGGCAAACCGGGCATCCTTGATCCAGTGCACGGAATACGTGGTGATCGGCTCAAATCCGCGCGCAATCTTGTGTTCGCCTTGGGCGCCTGAATCAAACCGCTTTAAGCCATGTTCAATACAATAGTCCAGTCCCTGATAATAACAGACTTCAAAATGCAGGCTATTGTATTCTTCGTGACAGCCCCAATAGCGGCCGTACAAGGTATCTGCGCCAACAAAACTTAATGCGGCGGCAATGTAGTTATCGTCTTTAACCGCCAGCACCAGCAATAATTGTTCACCCATGGTTGCGGCTATTTGTTGAAAAAACGCCGGATTCAAATAAGGCTGCGAGCCTCTTTTTAAATAGGTCATGGTGTAAAACTGAAAAAACGCCCGCCATTGCACTTCACTGACATCCGGCCCGGCAATACGCAACAAACTGACGCCCTGTTCGCTGACCCGGCGGCGTTCGCGCTTGAGCATTTTGCGTTTACCGGCATTCAAGGTTTGCAGGAAATCGTTGAAGTCGGAATAACCCCGGTTAAACCAGTGGAACTGTACGCCCTCGCGAATACTCAAACCCAATGACCGCAATAGTTCCGCCTGTCGCTCGACAGGAAACAAGCAATGCCATGAAGAAATGCCCAGCTTATCTGACAGCTGTTTTATAAAATCCAGTAGTACTTGCATGACCTCAACCGGATTGACAGCCTCTGCAAAAACAATGCGCTCGCCCTGGCAAGGCGTCAGCGGGATGGCGGTCAGCCATTTTGGATAATAATCGACGTCCTGCTGCTGGTAAGCTTGGGCCCACTGATGGTCAAACACATATTCGCCCCAGGAATGCCGCTTAAGGTACAAGGGCATAAAAGCAACCAGTTCATCTGCCTCCGTAACCAGCAAATGCGCAGGCTCCCAACCCGTTTGCTCAGAGACCGAACCGCTTTGCTCCAGCGCCGACAAAAACTCATGCCGTAAAAACGGATAGGCGTCGCCCGCAAGCCGATTCCAGACCTTGCAATCAACTTGCGCCATACTATGGATTTGTTTTACTTCCATTTTTAAAAACAGTACAGTTAAAACAGCAGAATAACATCAATCCCTCAAACTCATGCCCCATAAACCTTTTTCTCAGGCCTGTGAAAACAATAAAGATCCCATTTTGCAGGTTATCAGAACGACTTTTTGCCAGCCGACAACCGTTTGGGAAATCGGCAGCGGCACCGGTCAACACGCCTGTTATTTTTCCGCGCATCTCCCGCACATTGAATGGCAGCCTACCGATAGAAGTGAAAATGTCCCCGGCATCCGTTTATGGCAGGAACAAGCGAAATTAGCCAATTTGAAACCGCCGTTAACGCTGGATGTCTCCGATGCGGTGTGGCCATGCAGCGCTATCGACGCATTATTTACCGCCAATACGCTGCACATCATGAGCTGGGACGAGGTACGGATATGCTTTGACCGCCTGGCTGAACACCTGAATCCCAAGGCATTTATTTGCATTTACGGCCCATTCAACTATAACGGCGCTTATACCAGCGACAGCAATGCCTCTTTCGATCAATGGCTTAAAAGCCGAAATAGCTCAAGCGGTATTAGAAACTTTGAAGACATCATGGCTTTATCGACATCCAGGGGCTTTAGCCTATTAAACGATATTGCCATGCCCGCCAACAATCGTTTGCTTGTGCTGCAAAACAGCTGAAAGCATTGATCCGTTATTTTCTTCAACAGGCACATTCACATGTTCATTTATTCGTTACCGTTATTTTTTACCCATATCGGTCTGGCAAGTCCGCTGGATTTGCTGATTATTTTTATGGCCTTGTTTGTTGTTCTGTTTATAAGTTCGCTGTTTGGCGGGGAAAATCCGCAGAAGCAATCCTCGGACAACTATCTGTTTGCTGCATGGAACGGCAGTGCGCCTCTAAGGTGGGCATTCTGGCCTTTTTTTCTAATCCTGAACGCTTGTTTGTATGCAGCGGATACGCTGGTAAAAATCGGACTATTTACCGTATCCGGCTGGGATGACGTTCACTTGATGCTATTGCTGCCGACGGTCTGGTGGACAACCGCTGTCTGGCGATGCTCGCCAAACAGCGATCTAAGCGTTTGGGCGGCATGCGCCCGATTGCTGACGCTCGGCGTGTTTTTTGAATACGGTTTGAAGCTGTTGATACGCATAGACTATCCAAGAATATTTTTTGGATGCGAGGAGTTGTTACTGGATTATGGCAGCTGCTTTTAACAGGAACTGCCCAATCCACTGATGAAGCACCCGGAACGTTTAGTTCGAGCTTGCCCCCTTTAATTCCGCTGAGGATTGCGCCTGACCGAGCACTTTCAGCAATTGCGACATATCGTCAGAGGCTTGCGCTACCTGCGGCTGCGGCCCCTCTATTTTTTCCTGGGTCCAGTCCACCATCTCTCCCGATCCCCACGACATCATGGAAGCCAATGAAAACACCAGCATGCCGCGAGTCATGCCCTTGGGTATGCCCTGCGCCTCAAGATAACGGTGGAGATACCTGGCGGCGACGAAGAACACAATCGTGGATATAATCAGGTTCCATGCGGAAGGTAAGGTGAACATTATTGGCGGTTCTCTTGAGTTGGAAGGTTATTAACTGATGTTACGCAGTTAGGCGAATTAATACTGTATATAAGGTGTCGCTAACGCGACGGTTTATTTGAATCGGGTTTGTCGCACCCGAAGGCGAGTTACTTTCTTTTGGACGGCCAAAAGAAAGTAACCAAAGAAAAGGCCGCCCGGTTGCCGCTTATTTCTTGCGCTCCTCGCTTTCGACGGGGGTTGCCAGAAGGGCCATCCCGTCGAAAGCTGCGGTGCTCAGCGCGGCAAACGGGAGAAATACCGTCGGTGCATAACATCAGTTATTAATCATGATTTCTCATACACTTGTTTGCGAGACGCAATGACCCGGCCGCAATCAAATATTTTGTAATTCCTTAAGTTCGGCTTCAAGTTTCAAGAACTGATCTTTCCAGTATTCGGCAGCCTTAACCGCTTCATTTTTTTCATCCATCAAAGCATTGATGCGCTCGTTTAAAACCCTGTTCAGTTCGGTTAATTTCTTAACTTCTTCGATCGAAGCCAAAACCCTGTCGTCGGACTCAAACACTTTCAGCATGACATCGTTATCAGCTTCCAACGCTTTTATCGCACCTTGCTGTTCGTCAATAATGCTGCTCAATTGATCTTCGTGGTTTTCCTCAGCTTCCTGCTCGACAACCTGAACCGGTTCAGGCTTTGGGGCTACAGGCTTGGGCGGCGAGATCTCTTTAATGGCTTTATTCAGGCTTTTTTTGCCGTCTATCACTTCCTTTACCAACTCTGCCGGGGCTTCCTTAACCAGTTTATCCGCTAACTGCTGGGTGCGGTGCCCTACTCCGGATTGCTTAGCCCTGGCGGTGGCGGTGTCTAATTGTGCGGTATCGCGTAACTGGGGATTACCCGCGGCCTGCGCATTTACCCAACTTTGAGAAGCCGATACGATAGCCGCGGACTGGCCTTGCGTTAAGTGCCGACGATGTAAATTCGACGACAAGATGAATTGCGTCGGGTTAGAACCGGTGTACTCAATAATGACCGGGGCAATACCCAGTTCGCATAGCGCACGATAGCGATTGCCGCCATCCAGAATCATGCCGTCAAGTGAATAAATAGGGTGTGTTTGTCCGTTATCCAGAAGATTATCTTTAAGCGAATCGAACTCGGCATCGGACATCCGTGGGAAGTAAGTGCAAAGCGGGTGTAGTTCCATGGTTTGAGTATTTTTTTCAGTCATTGATCAGCCTTTAATTTAGGCCGGCCATTATATCATGGCTACACGCAATAGTTTTTAGCGGGCATGCTGACATGCTCATGGTGTTTTAAGGTTGCGCCTTAAAATCCGGTCAATTTGCCGACAAGACTTTTTCCAATATCTCCAAGCGCAAATCTGCAACTTTAGGCGTCCACAACTCAGGATTGACCGGAAACGCCTTGCTTACCCCGGTGCGCCGGTAACCGCGCCGTTGGTAAAATGCGATCAGCTCATTCCTGCATGCGATGACGGTCATAACCGATTTACCGACACCCCAGGTTTCCAGCGCGGCCAGCTCTGCGGCAAGCAGCAATTGCTTGCCTACGCCCCTTCCCTGTAACGACGGACGCACTGCCAGCATACCGAGGCAAACCAAATCGGCCTGTTTCTGCAAATGCACCGAGCCGACCAGTTCCGCTCCGTCTTTACACAGCAGAAACATCGAATCGTCAGTTGCGATTAAGCGCAGGATTTCTTCGGTCTCGGTTCTGCGCCCGGCCAGTAAATCAGCCTCCGTGGTCCAACCCTGTTTACTGGATTCGCCGCGATAAGCCGCGTTAGCCAGAGCGGCAATCTGTTCGGCATCCTGTTTTTCGGCCTTGGCAATCGATAGCGCCATCACTAAAGCAAGGCCTCAACCGCATCGCACTCGTCGGCGGTCAATTCAAAATCGAAGATCGCCAAGTCTTCACGCATGTGGCTTTCCGATGTGGTGCCGGTTAACGGAATAATGTCGATTTGGCTCAAATAGCGGAAAAATATTTGCGCGGCCTGGCAGCGGTATTTCACCGACAGCGCTTGCAGCGTCTGATGCGTCAAGACATTGGGATTGGCGCTTAGCGTCCAGAAGCTTTGATAAATTATCCGATGCTCCCGGCAAAAATCGCGGATGGCTCGATCGTACCCGGTCTCGGCATAAAACCGGTTCTGGATAACCGCCGGTTTGACCGTGGCATCTCGATACAAAAGCTCAAACAATTGGGGATCGTGGCAATTGCTGATGCCCAGCTGCTTGACGCCGCCGCTGTGAAAGAGTTGCTCCATCGCCTGCCACGCTTCCAGTGTGTGCTGCGGGTCTGCCAGCGGCGAATGCAGCACCAGACAATCCAGGTAAGTGGTTTGCAGATTTTCCAGCGAAATCCGGAATGATTGCGCGACCTGCTCGCTGAGTCCGGCGTTGGGATCATAAGGTACTTGCGCCGGATCTTGGCCGCTCAACGGAGTGAATTTGCTTTGCAGATATAGCTCACTGCGATCTATCCCGCGATGCAGGCAGGCGGCCACGCCGTCGCCGACACCCGCTTCGTTGTAATGCTTGGGCTGGCAGGCGGTATCAATGCCGCGAAAACCCAGCCCGATGGCCTGTTCTACCAGCGCCGCCGTGCGGTCTTTCTTCCAGGCCGTACCGTAAATAATCCGGGGCATCCGTACCCCGCAAGCGGAAATCAAAAAGTCGTTAGCGTTCATAAGCACTCCATGAAAAATATTGGACTTCGATTATCCTCGCACATTAACTGATTTCGGGCTACCCGCTATCGAGCCGCATAGCGATTTTCCGGCTTTTCTGCGACGGTCGGTCAAACTGAATCAACTGCATTCAATCTCCACCACGTTACAAAAGCGTTGCGCATGTTGTCGCTCGCTTTAAAACTCTTCCCAATCCCCGCTATCAACAACAAGTTGGGGCCTTGGTTTCGGTTTGATTATCTTTGAACTTTTATGCGCCGTTCCTTTATTCGTTCCCTTCATTTCCTGCAGGTAAACGTGAGCGTTGTTTGAATCGTCATCGACTTTAAAGCTCCCTACCGTATTCACCAGGTTTTGCGCTTGCTCTTCCAGCGATTCCGCGGCCGCGGCGGCTTGCTCCACTAATGCTGCGTTTTGCTGGGTCACATCGTCCATTTGGCTGATAGCTTGATTGACTTGCTCAATGCCGGCGGTTTGTTCCGCTGAGGCGGCGCTGATTTCAGACATCATGACGGTAACACCGCGAATGGAGTTGACGATTTCTTCCATGGTCAGCCCGGCTTGCGCTACCAATTTACTGCCGCCGGAGACTTTCATGACCGAATCGTCAATCAGGTGTTTGATCTCCCCGGCAGCCGTCGCGGCACGTTGCGCAAGGTTGCGCACTTCTACGGCGACCACGGCGAAGCCTCTGCCTTGATCCCCGGCGCGGGCCGCTTCGACAGCGGCATTGAGGGCAAGAATGTTGGTTTGGAAAGCAATGTCGTCGATGACCGAAATAATATCGCCGATCTTGCGTGAAGAAGCGTTAATGTCGTCCATGGTTCGAACCACTTGACCGACCACTTCGACGCCTTTACCGGCTATATCGGATGCGTCAACGGCAAGTTGATTAGCCTTTTTGGCGTTTGCGGCATTATGCTGCACGGTGGACGTCAGTTCTTCCATACTGGCGGCCGTTTGTTCCAGACTCGCGGCCTGCTCCTCGGTGCGATGAGACAAGTCGTTGTTACCCGAGGCAATTTCCTTGGCTCCGGTGCTAATGTTGTTAGTGACCTCTTTGATGCTGTTGACGATTTCTTTCAGTTTTTCCACGGTGATATTGGAATCGTCCTTGAGTTGTCCAAACGTGCCGGAATAGTCATTGGTGATTTTTTTCCGTCAAATCGCCACGGGACAGGGCTTCAAGTACGCGCACCACCTCATTGAGGCCGATTTCGCTGGTTTCCATAAGCTGATTGAGATTTTCGCCCAGTTGCTTGAAGAAACCGGCCTTGCCCTGTATTTGGATGCGCCGGGTGAAATCGCCCATGACCGCGCCATGCACAATGTCAGCGACCTCTTTTTCCACGGCGACTTCGGCCGTGCGATCCAGCCATTCGGCCACCGCGCCCAGTCGTTGGCCCAGTTCGTTAATAACCGGACTGGCGGTCACGACCATGGAATGTCCGCCAATATCCATGCTCGCGGTGTAAGTGTTGGTTAAGCTGGCGAGCAATTGTCTTTGATGCGCAGGGTTGACGTGGAAACTGTCAATATTGGTGCCGACCAGCGTAGCTGCCGAGAAATTCGGCAAGTGTTTGCGAATGTCCGTTTCGGCCTTGCTGAGAAGTTCGACCACCGATTTGTTGACGTAAATAATATTACGCGCGTTGTCGGCAATCATCACTCCGGTACTAACGTTATCCAGGCCGATTTTAATCCGCAAGCTCTCATCGGCAATGCGTTTGTTTTCCGCCATGTCGAAACCGAGTTTAATCTGCATCGCTTTAATGGCATTCATTACCTTGCCGAGCTCATCCTGACGGTCAATTTCAATGGCCGTCGCGTAATCGCCCTTGGCGATCTGAGTCATAGAGCGGCTAAACGCGCGCAGAATGGCGTTGATCAGGGCCAGGCCCAGTAACAGCGACAAAACGATGCCTGCCGTGAGCAGGCCGATAACGCTGTTGCGGGTGCTGATAAAGCGTGATTGCGAATGTTCTAGCTTCTGCTTGGCGACATCGATCTGAACTTGCAAAAGGTTCTGAATACCGTCACCGACGGGTTCATAAAGAGGCCTGACCTTATCTGTAATGATGCTATTTGCCAGAACCCTATCATTGGCGCGCAGAGCGGCGATCGCCGGTTTCAATCCTTCCGTCACAAAGCGTTTTCTGTCTTCGGCGAACCTGTCCGCTATCACTTTTTCCTCTGGAGACAAGTCGGTGGACATATACCCGTTCCACGTCGAGCTGATTTTCTCGATATTTTGATCGACTTCAGTTAAGTTCTTTTGAAATTCCTCGGGTGAGGATGCAGATAAGCTGGCGGTAATGCGTATCCGGTTGGTTAGTAGTAATTTCTGGATAGTGGATATCTGCGTCATCGGCACGGTACTGTCGTCATACACCGTGCGAAGATCCTCATTGGACTTGATCATGCCAAGCAAACCTTCTCCACCGATGATCAGCATAAATACGCACAGCAACCCGACAAGACATAAAAACCGACTTTTGATCGAGAGACTCTTGAAAGGATTCAATTTCCCCAAAAAAGTTGATTTAACGACTTTTCCGTTCCGGATTTTTAGATGGCCGGCCTTGCCTTCGCGAAAGAGCTTGTAGGCGGCGCTTGCCGCTTTGATCTGCTCATAGCTGGGTTTGCTGCGCACCGACATATAACCGGCCAATTGTTCATTTTCATAAAAGGGCGTGGCATTGGCTACCACCCAGTAATAGTCGCCGTTTTTGCAGCGATTTTTAACCATCCCAGTCCAGGGCCGATCCGCTTTTAGCGACTGCCACATATCCTCGAACGCCTCAGGCGGCATGTCCGGATGGCGCACTATATTGTGCGGCGCACCGATCAGTTCCTGCCTGGTAAATCCGCTAATCCTGAGGAAATCTTCGTTGATATAGGTAATCATTCCCCTTAGATCGGTCTTGGAAACGACAGAATCATGTTCTGTCAGGGCGTACTCTACATCGGTTACAGGCCTATTGATTTTCATAGCGGATTCCTTTGTTTGGTAACAACTAATCGATAAACTTTCAAGTAAACCGATATCGAGAATGATTGATTGTTTAATATATCGGCTGCCGGTTGCGCCGCTGTCCAGGCTAGATGATAGGCTCTGCCGCATGCGGGACTGAAGGCTGCGGACGGCAAATAAATCCAACGGGATTTCAGCGCCTTGCAAGGCCAGGCAAAATAAGCGAATACGAAAGAACCGGAGCAATAAGCAAACGCTGACCGGAACAGCTCCGGCGCCCATCTGCTGCTGAAGCCATGGTGCAGCCATTGGATCTCAAGGGCGTGTTTGATCATGCCGTACGTCTCAGCGGAATGCCGATAGGCTGAAGAGAAAAAAGAGAGACGGGCCGCAATCTACACGGCGTCCGAGATGAAAAAACATTGCGCCTATAGCACAGCTGAAAGCCCCCCCCTGCTCAGGCCGAGCTTCAATACCGGCGATCATGCCGATTTCGTCGAACAATAGGCGCGGCTTTGCACTCAAGCGGCAAAGCGCCAAGGATATGTCAATTGGGGAATATTGCTCGGTAAAGCGAATTGCAAGCTGCCTGAACACGCGCGTCTCCTGCCTTTTGGGCATTTTTCGTCAATTCCCGCTTATGAAAAAATCTACGGGTAGCTTAACGAGGCGTGTTCTGGGCCTCAAATATTCGGCGCCGGGGGCAGAGGCAAACCGAAATAATTATGTAATTTATAACCTACATACAGTCTAAAATCAAAAGGAATTTTTCCTACCTGCCAAGATTCAGGGCTTCACTCGCCTTGATAACGTCTATCGCCAGTTCCGCCAGTCTTCGGCTCTGGCTGCGTGCGGTTTTACGCAACAGCTCAAAGGCCGCCTTGCGACCAAGCCGGTATTGCACCATGGTGATACCGACGGCAATACTGATTTCGCGCTCGCCATCAAGGGCGTTTTGCAACTGCTGTCCGGTCATCCGCAAGCTGCGAAGCTCTGCGGCACGGGCCAGGGCAGCTTCGATGGCCGGCACCAGCTGTCTTGTATCGACCGGTTTCACCAGATAGCCCAGCGCACCGCATGCCGCGGCCTGCTCAACGATCGCCTGATCGCTGTAGGCGGTCAACAGCAGGAAGGGGATATGGTCGAATGAATGCAGCCGCTCCGCCAGTTCCAGTCCGTTCCTGCCCGGCATGCTGACATCGAGAATAACCAGATCCGGCCGCTCTCCACTCGCCAACAGAGCTTCCGCCTCGTCCACGGATTCTGCGGTGTTGACGGCATAACCGGCCTTGGACAGGCCTTGGGCCAGGGTTGCCAGCACCAGGCGTTCGTCGTCGACCAGTAAAAGAGTATGTTTGCTGTTGATAGTAGAGTTCATGTGATCGATTCCGGTTGAATAACGGGCTCATCCAAGCCCAGCGTGGTGACGACAATGTCGTCTTGTTGTGCCCAAGCCAGTCGGGCGCCTGCTCGCGGCAATAACGATGCGACCAGTTGCAATCCGGTGCCGAAGGCGGTTGTATCCTCCAACCCGAAGCCGACCGGGACCAGGCCGGTATTGCGGATCGTCAATCGAATCGAGTCCGGGGGCGGCTCATGACTGACCCTGATGCTGACCTGCCCTTCCACCCCGCCATGCTTGATCGCATTCCAAATCAGCTCATTCAATACCAGCGCCAACGGTACCGCTTCCGCTTCGGAAACGATATAGGGCGCCCAAACATCCGGAATTTCGACGGTAACCGGCTTTTGCCATATCGATTCAATTCCTGCGGCTATAGCGGCAGTCAGTTCGCAGACCCGCACCAACGATGTGACGGCACGGCCTTGTAATCCGTGAATGACCGAGATGCTCTGCACTTGGCAGATAGCCTGATTGATGGGGTCGCTCATCTCGGGGTGTGTCTGGGCAAACTGGCTCAGTATGCCGGTGATGCCTTGCAGATTATTCTTGATGCGGTGATGCACTTCCCGCACCAGTATGTTGCGGTGCGCGGCCTCGTTGAGCAGACGCTGCTGTTCATGCAACTTAGTGTTAGTGGCATCGGTGATATTGCCTACGTAATGGGTAATCTGCCCGGCCTCATCCCTGACCGCCGTAATCATCACCTGTGCGGGGTAATCTTGGCCATTTTTATGGCGCGGCCACGATTCGCCTTGCCATATCCCCGTGCTCCTGACTTCACTCCAGACCGTGTCATAAAAGGAAGCCGGGTGCCGATCCGATCTGAACGCGGCTGTTGCTTTTCCCTGAACCTCCTGTTGCGAGTAGCCTGTAATCTGGGTGAAAGCCCGATTGACCCGCAAAATTTGCAGATTTGCATCCATCACCACGATGCCTTCCCGGCATTCGAATGCGATCGCGGCAATGCGCAACTGCTCCTCCGCCTGCTTACGGACGGTGATATTCATGTGCGTGATCACCGCACGACCCTGCGCCGTATCTCCCATAGGCGTGACGCTCATACTGAACCAGCGTTGTTGCTGCGGCGAATGGCATGGGTATTCCAGACTGAAACTGGGCAAGCGGCCGTCCAGCACCGCCCGAATGCCGTAGTAGGCTTCCAGGGCGCCATCCGCCGAAGAATCGCTACCCGGCATCTCGCAGACCGCTAGGTAATTGGCGCCGACGTCAGCGTTCGATACCCGCATGCCGGAGGACTCGATACCATTTTCCAGCGCAAAACGCCGCCAGGGTTCGTTGACCGCCAGGATAACGCCATCGTGGTCCAGCACAGCTATTTCGGCAACGACGGAATTCAGGATGGCTTGCTTGAAAACCTCGTTCTCCTTCAGCGTCACTTCCGCCAGCTTACGACGGTCAATATTCTCGATAACCGCAACAAAGTAACTCGCTGAGCCATCAGGATGACGGATCAGCTTCGCCGATAAATTGCCCCAGACGAATCCGCCGTCCTTGCGCACATATTTTTTCTCCACATTGAATCCGGAAATTTCACCCGCCAGGGTTTGCCGTATCTTATCGGCATCGTGCCGGCGATAATCGGGATGCGTCAATTGCATGAAGGTCATGGTCAGAAGCTCATTACGGCTGTAACCGACCAGATCGCAGAATCCTTGATTAACGGCTAAAAAGCGACCCTCCAGCGATACATTGACGACACCGACGGGAGCATCCTCGAAAGTAGAGCGAAAACGCTCCTCGCTTTGCGCCAACGCAGCCGTGCGTTCATCTACCAGTTGCCGGAGCACGCTGCCGCGACCGGAAAATACCATCGCAAATGCGCTACCCATGCTGGTCAGTAACAGGCCGACCGACAAAATCAGCCATGCGTTATCCGAGCGATGATAGGCAAAATAATCCTGTGTAGGAACGACCTCAAACCGCCATGATCGGCCTCCGACCGGCATGACTAAACGGCTCACAAGAGAAAAGTGTGTTCCGAAAAGCCCGTTTTCCTGCAGGACCAGCGGCTTTAGTTGTTTCCGATCGCTGGAAAAAATCAACTGCTCTCCAGCCGGAGCTCCCTCGTCAATAAGCCGGTAGGACAGTCTTTCCCGATTCAGGTCTTTGAGCGCCGCAGTCACAATGTCTCCGCCCCTGAATACCGCCACCATATAACCTGCAATATTATTGCGCCGCTCTTCCAAAGTCTGATGCGGAAAGCCTTTGCGGTAAAGCGGCATAAACGCGATAAGCCCATACTGATTGCCGCGTTCCTGAACTAATTTAACCTTGGCGGTCGTGGCGATTTCTCCGGTATCTCTCGCCCGATCGGCGGCCTCGCGCCGCGACTCATCGGAATACACGTCGTAACCCAACGCGACTTCGTTTCCCTTGTAGGGCTCGACAAAACCGACCGGGGCATATTCGGGGCGATTCCCCGCGCGCACCAGCTGTTCATCGACATCCCACTCGGTGATCCGGAAATTTCGGTAGCCTTCGCTCCTTACGCCATGCTCGAATGCATCCCGTTCAGATGCCGGAATACGGGGATTCCATCCCAGCGCCTGAATCCCCTGAAAATTATCTAACGAATGAGCAACGAAGGTTCGGAATTCGTCCCTATCCACCGTTGTCGAAGCCGAGTAGAAACTTCCGAGAGAACGGAGTACGTTTAAGTGCGTCAAAATCGACTTTTCCAATGCGACGCTCAGCTCCGCAGCCTGTTGATCGAACTCAAACTTTAGCCGCTCATTGTTATTTCTTGCCTCATAAAAAACGGCGACCGTTGTCAACACAAACATTGCGATAATTGGAACGGTTATCGCCATGCGTCTATTACGCCAAAGTTCGCCAGGATGTTGCATCCAAACCAAAATAAGCGGGGTAAAGATAAATATCCCCAAGGCATCCCCCATCCACCAAGTTCCCCAATTAGCCGGGAAATTTGCCGCCGGAATCCGCCCGGTAGCCACTAGCGTCGAGACTGCGATCGTTGAATTGACCAGAGCGCTTAAGAGTCCGCCAAAAAGCAAGAACAAAAAGACTTCTTTTTCCCGGGTCAGCGAGTTGGGAAAACCGGCAAAGCGCCTGACTAAATAAGCGCCTACGACGGCTTGCAAACTTGCACCGCCGCCGATAGCCAGGGTAGCAACGACTGAAGTGAGCGTTTCCGAAGGAAAACCGTTAATTAATGTAGCCGAGAAGTTAACCAGAAAAGACCCTAGGAGGATACCCGGCCAGGCGCGGTATCCGTAGATCAGAATGCCCGCCAAGGCGATGCCTGAAGGCGGCCAGATGGCCGTTGCATAGCCTGGAGGAATCGCTAAAAAAGTACCGAGTTTGCCGGTGACAAAGTACGCGGCAGCCACCCCCACAATTTGAAGCAGCCAAGCATAAGATCGAACCGATGGGTTCGCAGCTGAAAATGAAGAACCCGGCTTGCGGTTATCTTTAGGCATATAAATTTAACTTTGATTTTTGCTCATTATACTCACATCATTTCAAAGTTCGGCAATCCGGCATTTTCATTAATCTGAAAAGAAGTCAAACAGAGTCATCCCGCTTCAGTAACACCTCAAATTGCTCAATCGGTATCGGCAATCGGGTTTCAGCGACCGCCGGAGTCGTCTACTCGTAAACTAACTGATGTTACGCACGGATGGTATTTCTCCCGTTTGCCGCGCCGAGCACCGGAGTTTTTATCGAGAATAGCCCGTTAGGGGCGCGGCAGGGATGCCGCGCGTCAGCAGAGGGGCAGGAGCCCCTTCTGCTGACCCTCGATAAAAGCGAGGAGCGCAGGAAGCAAGCGGCAACCGGGTCGCCTTTTCTTTGGTTACTTTCTTTTGGCGAAGCAAAAGAAAGTAACTCGCCTTCGGGTGCGACAACCCGATTCAATCAAGTGTCGCGCTAGCGACTCCTTAATGTTA
>Ga0160180_116077_pt1 | contig 21320 bp, 22 predicted proteins | sample met4sta_3_FD_108559 | JGI IMG/M metagenome (GOLD analysis project Ga0160180, IMG submission 108559) | Synthetic bacterial communities of pure cultures from sediment of Lake Washington, USA, under low oxygen conditions - MT... | ecosystem: Engineered > Modeled > Simulated communities (microbial......
GCCGGACAAGTTTGAGCTACGCTTGTTGGTTTTATCTTAAATAAAGTATTTTGCAGTGCCAAAGCCGCTTTTTGGCGGAGTTACTGCCATGTTTCGCTACTGCCGATCTAATGCCTTCGCTTGTCGTCTTCTTAAGACAAGCGAAGGTATCAATTGAGTTATTTGGACTGCATTAAATTTTGCAGGATTTCATTGAGCTGTTGCTTTATCTGTTCCGGATCGGTTTCGGCGCCTATCTGCTGTTGCATCTGGATTAAGTTTTGAGTCAAATGCATTTTCCTCTCAACCTCTAATTCCGCGAGTTTGGCTTTGGATTCTTGAGCTTTAGCATCCAGCATGTTTTGCGAACTGCCTTCAAACAAGGATTTGAAAGTTTCCACCATCCGATTCAGGAAGGTGTAAAGTAAATCGGCAGAAAAACCGCCTAAAATTGCCAGCAAGGGTCGAATAATTCCTTTTGATAACATTCCATCCTCTTGAATGGATTTTTCAGAGATCAGCAGCGATAGTAACAACCCTGCGATGATACCCAACAAAAATCGAATCCAATAAGACGATTGATGGCAAGGGTCGTAAGTGCCTTTTGAAATATAGGCATTGGCCGTATAGAGCGCTGTAAATGATGCGCCCAGACCTGCGGCACTCACATAAAAAATCAAGCGAGCCAATTGTTCAATGCCATCCGCGGTCAAAACATCTTCCGCTAATTTACCGCCACTTATAAATGGGCTGGCCATTAGCGTTATAAATATAAACAGAGAAAGGACGGCCGCCAACATAAGCTGGCGGACTAATGAAACAGGTCCCAAGAATCTAAGCACCGTTTCGGTTTTTTGTTCTACATAGAGTAATAATACCGTTTGCGGTGTTGCAGGTTCGATGAGGCGCGTCAGCAAATCGTGAGCATCAACCAATGCAGTGATATCGATTTCTCTTCGAATGTGCGGTGGTGGGCTTTCCTCATTCCCGGTAGGCGAGCGATCTTCAAAAGTCTCAATACTTTTAATAGTGCCGGCAGGGACGGGTTTACCCTTTGCCAATGCGAAATTCGCCATTGACTTGCATTCCATATAAATTTGTTTGCGTAAATCAAGATTTGCGTAAGAAGTGGTGTTTTGGTTAATCACGAGAGCCTCAAGAATTAGGGGGCGGGATGGTAGTTAGTTAGGAATCAATGGCACATCCGAATGACGATCTAACGCGGTCTGCTGAGAGATAGAAAGAGCGGGTAGGGTCGGTAAGAGGTAGGTTCTAACGACAATCATCATCTTTCTATGGGAATCATATACAACACATAGGCATTATGCAACGATGGGCCGTCATCCATACCCTAACTCCGTATTATTGTTGTGTGGCTTAACCCCCTTACTCATGACTATCCATAAGAATTTATAGCATTGTCGGCCTGTGCCGGCCCCAAATTGCAATTGATAGATGTTCCCTTTATAGTAAGCCGTCCGAATCCGATGGAGGCTGTTCCACAGCCGCCGTTTAAATTGTGCCACTTTCCCTTATCGTCACTATGTTGCGAACTTGTTTTCGTCAATGCCGGCAAATTGTCCGTAGTCGTTTCCTGTGGATTTTCCTGATTCTTCTGATTGTTGCCGGGGCTGCCGGTTACGGCTTGCTGCGACCCAAGCAATCGAAAGATGCCAACAAAAATATCGTTACCGTAACCCTGGGGGATATTGAAGAAAATGTCACCGCCCAAGGCAAACTGGAACCGAAAGAATATGTCGATGTTGGCGCCCAGGTCACCGGTCAGTTACAGACGATTTATGTACAGATCGGCGATAACGTCACTGCGGGACAATTGCTGGCGCAGATCGATCCAAGAATCTATGCGGCGCGGGTGCGGGCCGATGAAGCCAATATCAAGAACTTGCAGGCGCAGTTGATCGGGCAACAGGCACAAGTAGTATTCGCCCGGCAGCAGTATGACCGTAATCACGAGTTGCTGAAAAGCAAAGGCGTCAGTCAGCAGGATAATCAAAATAGCGAGTTCAACCTCAAAATGGCCACGGCGACCGCGGCTTCGATCCAGGCACAAATCGAGCAGGTGCAATCGACGCTGAGCGGCGATAAAACCAATCTCGGCTACACCAAGATTTACGCTTCAATGAACGGCACCGTGGTCGACCAAAAAGCCCGCGAAGGCCAGACCTTGAACGCCAACCAGTCGACACCGATGATTCTGCAACTGGCCAAACTCGATACCATGACCGTGCGCGCTCAAGTCGCCGAAGCCGACGTGATGCGTTTGCGGCCCGATTTGTCGGTCTATTTTTCGACCATGGGTTCCGTCGAGCAGCGGCGCTGGCAGGGCAAGGTGCGGCAGATATTGCCGACCCCGGAAGTGATCAATAACGTCGTGCTTTACGATGTGCTGGTTGATGTCGATAATCAGGATCGACAGCTGATGACCGGCATGAGTACGCAGATGTTTTTCGTACTGGGCCGGGCCGAGCAGGTGCCTCAAATACCGGTTGCCGCCTTGGGAGCCAGAGTACGCAATGAAGACAATCCTTACGGCGCGGCCTATCGGGTTAAGGAAGTCACCGGGCAGGGCGTACAGGAAAAGATCATCCATGTCGGTTTGAGAACCCGGCGTTTTGCGGAAATTCGGGACGGAGTCGCTGTCGGCGCACAATTGCAGACCGTGGCGCGCACCGACGATAAAGACAGAAAGAAAGACAAAGGCAATCCGGCGGCGGGTGTGCCGCGTTTATGAGCGCTGCTCGGATGCCGGCGGACACGCCGTTACTGGAACTTAAAAACATCCAGCGCTTCTATCCCAATGGCGATAGCGTCGTTAGAGCCCTGGACGATATTTCCCTGACCATCTGGCCCGGCGAGTTTGTGGCGATTATCGGCCAGTCCGGTTCCGGCAAGTCGACGCTGATGAACCTGATCGGTTGTCTCGACAAGGCTAATATCGGCAGCTACCGCGTCCTGGATCAGGATGTGGCGGGACTCGATGCCGACCAGCTGGCGGCCTTGCGCCGCGAGACTTTCGGTTTCGTCTTTCAGCGCTATAACTTGCTCAACAATGCCTCGGCGGCCGAAAATGTCGAAATACCGGCGCTGTATGCCGGTTTGTCGAAAGCCGAGCGGCACAGCCGAGCCCTGCAATTGCTGGAGCAACTGGGGCTGGCCAATCGCGGCGACCACAAGCCTATGCAGTTATCCGGCGGTCAGCAGCAACGGGTCGCCATCGCCCGGGCCTTGATGAACGATCCGCCGGTGATTTTGGCCGATGAGCCAACCGGAGCGCTCGACAGCCAAAGCGGCAAGGAAGTCATGGCGCTGCTCCGCGACTTGCATCGGGAAGGTCGCACCATTCTGCTGATTACCCACGACGAAAAAGTCGCGGCCCATGCCCAGCGCATCATCACCCTTCGCGACGGCAAAATCGTCGGCGATGGCGTTGAAAATCGTAGCGGCCGTCCGCTGCCGCCGCCGCAACATCGCGGCATCGGTTCAGCCGGGGTGGCTGCCGAACTTCTGGAAGCGGCCAAAACCGCGATGCGTTCGCTGCATGCCAACCTGTTCCGCACTGCGCTGACCCTGCTCGGCATTGTGATCGGCGTTGCCGCGGTGGTCACCATGCTGGCGGTGGGGCAGGGCAGTCAGGAGAAAGTGCTGGATCAGATGCGGGCCATGGGCACCAACATCCTGTCGATTCGTCCCGGTGCGCCCGGTCTGCGCGGCAGCTCCGATGTCGCTACCCTGATTCCGGCCGATGCCGACGCCATTGCCGAGCTGGGCAATGTCGAATGGACATCGCCGGAACGCAATACGCGTCTGACCGTGCGCTACGGCAACATTGATTACGCCACCGGCGTTCAGGGTGTTGCGCCCAGCATGACTGCGGTTCGCGAGTGGGCGGTTGCCGATGGCGACTTTTTCGACGAACGCGATATGCGCCGTTATGCGCCGGTGATCGTGCTGGGGCAAACCGTCAGGCAGATCCTGTTTCCCGATGGCGGCGATCCCTTGGGTCGTTATGTGATGGTCGGCAATATCCCGTTTGAAGTGGTCGGAGTGATGGAAGCCAAAGGCGCAGATGCCCAAGGCAGCGACCGCGACGATACGGTGTTTGTGCCCTTGACTACCGGATTGATTCGTTTGTTCGGACAGAATTATCTGGGCGGCATCACCGTGAAAGTGCGCGATGTCGAGCAGATCGACAGCACCCAGCAAGCGATTTCCGATTTATTGATCAGTCGTCATCAAGTTGAGGATTTCCGGATTCGCAACATGGCATCGATTTTGGCAACCGCCACCGAAACCCAGAATACCTTTACCCTGATGCTGGGCATTGTCGCCGCCATTTCCTTGCTGGTCGGCGGCATCGGCGTGATGAACATCATGCTGGTCAGCGTAACCGAACGGACCCGTGAAATCGGCATCCGCATCGCCACCGGCGCCCGTCGCCGCGACATACTGTTGCAGTTCAACACCGAAGCGGCGGTGGTCTGTACCTTGGGCGGCTTGATGGGGGTGTTGCTGGGTTTTGCGGCGGGATGCGGGCTGCGCTATTTCGATATGGCTGTGATTTTTTCACCGCTACCGGCCATATTGGCTTTTTCCTGCGCATTCGGCACCGGCTTGCTGTTCGGTTATTTGCCAGCCCGCAAGGCCGCCGGGCTGGACCCGGTGGTGGCATTGGCGGCGGAGTGATGATTTGACATATACGATCTGATGGCGACTCTTCCATTAAATACAATGGAACGCAGATGACGCTGATAATTATGATTTAATAACTGATGTTACGCACGGTCTAGAACCGTCGTGAAAAAGATAAATCGCAGTCAGGAATATCCGCCGTAGGGCGTGCCGTGCGCGCCTTGGGAGCTAAGGAACAGGCTTAAGCAAGACAATGAAAGACTGAAGACTTCAATCCTTCATGGTTTAAAGATAAAACCAGCTTACGTTATTTTATGCTCATTGCTAAGGCGCGCACGGCACGCCCTACTCACATCCGTCGCGGTCATTCAGTGAATGGGGCATTATCCATTATCAAACCTTGTTTTTGCGGTTTTCGCGAGCAATGCGTAACATCAGTTAATAAGACTTTTATTGCGTTATCTGTGTTCATCATATTCATCCGCGTCATCTGCGTTCCATTTTTTCTAACTGCTGAGTAATGACTCTTGATGAAAAGAAAATTATTGATAACTTCAGCGTTACTGTTTTTGACGGCCTGCAATCTGGTGCCCGATTTCCAGAGACCTAACGTGGAAACGCCCGTTCAATGGCACGATACAAGTCTGCCAAAGCAAAAATCCGCTGTCGATCCGCAGTGGTGGAGGGCTTTCGGCAGCGCGCAACTCAATCACCTGATAACGGAGTCACTGCTTTACAACAACGATCTGGCTGCGGCCAGGCGGCGTGTCGAGCAGGCCAGGGCGCAGGCCAAGATTGCCGGTGCCAATTTGTGGCCGTCGCTTGGACTGCAGGGCGACGTTACCGATACCCGCAACAAAATAGGCGACACTCAGAAAGAAACCGGACAGTTTACCGTCGCCTACGAAGTCGATTTGTGGGGTGCCAATCGCGCCCGTCGCGACTCCGGTTCGGCGCTGTTGCTAAGCGAAGTTTTTGCCCGCGATGCCCTGCAGTTGGTGGTGATGTCCAATGTCGGTGAGGCTTATTTTAATCTGCTGGCATTGGCCGAGCGCAAGCGTATTGCGACCGAGTTTCTGGAGAACGTCAGTCGTGTATTGGCGATTGTCGAAGCGCGTCATCTGGCCGGTGCGGTATCGGCGCTGGATGTGGCGCAGCAGAAAACTGAGCTGGCAACGGCGCGCGCCAGCCTGGATTTGCTGATGCAGCAATACACATTGGCGGAGAATGCGTTAACGATACTGCTGGGGCATCCGCCTCAAACGGTGTCATTCAATGCCGAGCGTTTTTTCGACATGCTGCTGCCGGTGGCTAACGCCCTGCAACCGGCCGCTTTGCTGGAGCGCAGGCCGGATATTCGGCAGATTGAAATGCAATTGATCGCCGCCAATGCCGACATTGGCGTGGCGCGGGCCGCTTTTTATCCGAAGCTGCAATTGGACCTGGATACTCTTATCGCCTCGCCGCAACCGGCGGGTGTGGAGTTGGCGATGGCTGCCAGCCTGACGCAGCCCTTGTTTCAGGGAGGCCGTCTGGAAGGCGGGCTGGAGAATGCGCAGGCCCGTAATGCCGAATTGGTAGAGATTTATCGAAGAACAGTTTTGACCGCATTTAAAGAAGTTGAGGATGCAGCGGCGGTGCGCAGTAACTCGACTCGCCGTCTGCAAGCTTTGGCGGATGCGGTGGACATGGCCCGGTTGGCGTATCAGCTTTCTTTGGATCGTTATCGGCTCGGCGCGATTGACTATCAAACCCTGCTTTCGACCCAACGCAGCTTGTTGACTGCCGAGAACAGCCAGGTTCAAGCCCGGCAGGATGTCCTGGTTGCGATGGTGCAGCTCTATCAAGCCTTGGGCGGCGGCTGGTCGGGCAAGCAATCGTAACATGGCGATATCCGCTCTTATTGGAGCGGCGCGTTGTTGAATAAGTCGCGCTGAGCAATTATGCCGAGCCAAAACGCGACAGTTTTTTCGCCGTGTTCGGCTCGGCGTTGAAATTCATGCAGCTCCCGTTATTTTGGAGGAGGTGGCGGCGAACCGGGCGGCGGTGGCGGAATATGCGGGGCCGGCGGCGCAGCTTGCTGGGGTATTGCGCCCGAGAATTGTCCCGATACCGGAACCTGATGACCTTTGGCATACATGCATTGAATATAGGCCACATCATAGCGATCCTGAGTTGCGTACATGGAGCTGCCGGCCGCACCCGTGCCGACCAGACTGCCGCCCACCAAGCCCGTGCCTGCCCCGATGGCGGCTCCGCGCCCTCCGCCGAGTGCCGCTCCGGCTGCCGCGCCTAAAGCCGTGCCGACTGCGGCGCTAGTGACGCCGCTATCCACCGCCGCTTGATTAGCGGTAGTGCCGCCAACCTGAAAATAAGCGTATTGCTGGCAGACAGCATCGTCGTTCCGAAACTGATCAAAAGACAGGCCGGTACCCGGCAGTACCATGACACTGGGGCCGGTAGGCAAGCTGACGCAACCGCTGACTGCCAGTATAACCGTGGTCGAAAATACTATAGAAAAACGCGACATATTCGGACTCCTTAACGAGGTGAGGGCGGAATCGGCTCGACTTGCTGCCAACCTCTTGGGCATGCTTTGATATAAGGGTAATAGCCTTCGGGATTGTTGCAGTAATACCAGTAGCCGGACGGATATTGTTGGGCAGCGGGAGGCGATTGCTGGATGTAAACTGGGGGTGTTGCCGGCACGGTGATCACGGTCGGCGGATAATAATAAGGGTAATAAAAAGGATCGCGGTAATAAGGATAAGGGTAAAGCGGCGCGCCGAAATAAAAGCCAAAACTGGAATGGCCGTGGTGGCCTCCACCACGCGCCCAACCGACCCCACTATACAAGCTGCAAATCATCAGTAGTATTGTTGGTAGCCTCGTGTGTGTTTTCATTATTTACTCCTTTCAAAACAGTAGCCGCTTAACAGAGTCTGCGGATAGAAGCGCCTTATGAATTTAAGTTTTCACCTGTCGATCGATCGGTGTAAACATACCGATTTAGTGAAAGTCGCCAACTCATCGGAGTGTAGTGACGTGGCGAGTTTTGTTTTACTCCATCTTGTTCGTTGTCGTCAAATTTGCTTGTTGTTTTCTACGTGGAGCGAAAGCCTTCCGTGAAACTGAAATCGCCCCGAGTCGCTAATCAGCGAGTACTATGCATCAGCGTACAGACATTGATAGAATCGTAAGCTATCTGATCCGTCATTTATAATATTTCAATGCACCACGCTTTTTTAAGGCTACGCTGGAGATTAAATGATTCGATATAGGACCGATACACTCTGGGGTGCGATGCTTTACGATCACCATTGCGCGTCCTCTCTAAAGTTCGCCTGACCATGAAAGTGCGTGTTTTGCTCGCAAGCTGCTTACTGTCATGTCCCTTTGCCGCTGCTTCGGGGCAGGACGGAATGTTGGACGATCCTTTTTCCACGACTCGGCAAGTGAGCCAAAGCCCAGGAAAAAGCCACTTGGCGCTTGAAGATCCCTGCCGCCTGAACAAAGATACCGATCATGCCTGGACGATGGTGGATGTGATCGACCAGGCGCTTTGCAGCAATCCGCAAACCCGTCAAGCCTGGGCCAATGCCCGCTTTCAGGCGGGACAGGTCGGGATCGCTAAATCGGCCTATTTACCAACCGTCACGCTGAACACCTCGGTTTCGCGCAGCATGAATTCCGCCAGCAGCAGCTTGCAGATAACCACTATCAGCAGCGGCGGAGGCGCTTCTTCGCAGCCGATCAATCGTTTCACCCCGGTCGTCAGCCTGAATTATCTTCTTTATAACTTCGGTGGGCGCGAAGCGCAGCTTGAAAGCGCCCAAAAAACTCTGGAAGCTTCGAATTGGACGCATGATGCAACGCTGCAAACCGTGATGTTTGGAGCGATTCAGGCCTATTATCAGGTTTTTGCGACGCAAGCCGCCGCAGAAGCCGCGCTGGTCTCGGAGAAAGCCGGCAATGAAGCGTTGAACGCGGCTCAAAAGCGCTATGAAGTCGGCGCGGCGGCTTTGGCCGATGCGCTGCAGGCGAAGACAGCATTCGCCCAAGCCAAACTCAATCGTCAAAAGACCGAGGGCGATGCCAGAGTTGCGGTCGGAAGCTTGGCCAATGCGCTGGGACTCGAAGCCGACTATCGCTTGAATATCGCTCCCCCGTTCTTGCCAAAGCCGGATGCCGAACAGGACACGCTGGTGCATGGTTTGATCGAAGAGGCCAAGACCCTGCGTCCCGATCTGGCCGCCGCCGAAGCCACGGTTAAAGCGGCCGAAGCGAATGTTAAAGCCGCCGAGGCCGGCCATCTGCCGAGCATTTCCTTAATCGGGAATTACGGCTACAACCACACCAGCTTACCTAGCGATACGCAAAGCTGGACGATGGGTATGCAGATCAGTGTGCCGTTGTTCACCGGCTTCAATACGACTTACCAAATCCGAAGCGCGGAGGAGCAGCTCGAAGTCAAGCGCACCAATTACGATCAGCTCGAGCAATCGGTGAGCTTGGATGTCTGGCGAGCCTATCAGCTGTTAAATACCGCTCACGAGAGTTTCAAAAGCAGTGAAGATCTGGTGGCGAGCGCGTTTCAATCCGAAAGGGTGGCGATGGGGCGCTACAAAGCCGGGGCCGGTAATATTATCGATCTTTTGAATGCGCAATCCAGTCACGCCAATGCCAGACTGCAATTGATCCAGGCCCAATACACCTGGCTGACGCAAAAGGCCCAGTTAGCCCAGGCATTGGGGCGTTTGGATTTTTCTTCTATCCCGACAAGGTAATACCTTATGGCACGTTTTCGGTATAAGTTAGTCGCTGTTTTCAGCCTGATCGCAATTCCTGCGGGCATTTATGGCTTCAATGTCTGGCGCGCAGCGGAAGAAGTCCCGCATTACCGGACGGAAAAGATAGCCAAGGGCAATATCGTCAAAACGATCTCCGCCAACGGCACGCTAAATCCGGTGGTTCTGGTCAATGTCGGTACGCAGATTTCAGGCGTGGTCAACAAGCTCAATGTCGATTTTAATGACCGGGTGCATAAAGACCAAGTGCTTGCGGAAATCGATCCCTCACTGATCAATGCCCAGCTCGAACAAAGCCAGGCGAATCTTGCCAATGCCCAGGCCTCGCTCAAACTTGCCGAGGCTAATGCAACAAGATCTAAAGAACTCTATGCCAAGGATTATGTTGCCAGATCGGATCTTGACCAATCCGTCCAGACGCTGGAAGCCGCCAAGTCGCAAGTAGCTTCGGCCATCGGCCAGCTTAAACGCGATAAAGCCAACAAGGGTTATACCATCATTAAGTCACCGGTTTCCGGCGTCGTGGTATCGCGCAATGTCGACATAGGGCAAACCGTCGCCGCCAGCTTTCAAACACCGACCTTGTTCACCATCGCCCAGGACTTGCAACACATGCAGATCGACACCTCGGTCGCCGAAGCCGATGTCGGCGGCATTCGGGTTAATCAAACGGTGAACTTCACCGTGGATGCTTATCCCGATCGGGTCTTCCAGGGAAAAGTTTTCCGCATCAGGCTGGATTCCAAAGTGTTGCAGAATGTGGTCACCTATGATGTGGTGATTAGTGTGAATAACCCTGAAGAAATTCTGTTGCCGGGTATGACCGCCTTCGTCAGCATCGTCATTGACGAAAGAAACGACATCTTGAAACTGCCGTTGGCTGCGCTCAAGTTCCGTCCGGCCGGAGGGATCGGCAAGCCTGGCAAAAACGTTTATCGTCCGGAGAATAATAAAGCCGTGGCGGTTCCCATACAGATCGGCATCGCCGACGGCAAGTATGCGGAAATAACCGGCGGAGACTTGAAAGAAGGCGATTTAGTGATTCTCGAAGACCAGAGCGAGCGCAAGGCTGAGGACAAGGGGCAGGGACAAAGCAGCTTCCGGGTCAGGGCATTTTGATGGAACGCCCTTTGATCAGCGTCAGCGGGCTGTCTAAATATTATTTGGAAAACATGCCGGTGCTTAAGGATGTTAATTTCAACATCGAAAGCGGCGAGTTCGTCGCGATCATGGGGCATTCCGGTTCAGGAAAATCGACGCTGATGAATATACTCGGCTGTCTGGATACCGCAACAGACGGCCACTATTATCTGGAAGGCAGAGACACCGCCGCCTTAAACGCTGACGAATTGGCTTTGTTGCGAAACCGCTTGATCGGGTTCGTTTTTCAAGGGTTCAACTTGTTGCCGAGAAGCTCGATTTTGGACAATATCGGATTGCCCTTGCTTTATGCCGGAAAAAGCAAGGCCGAGCGGCGCGAAAAAGCTTCGATCATGCTGGAGCGGGTCGGCTTGGCTCAATTCGGCGATCGCAGGCCGAATCAATTATCGGGCGGGCAACAGCAGCGCGTAGCCATCGCCAGGGCATTGGTCACCGACCCCAAACTGATTTTGGCGGACGAGCCGACCGGCAACCTCGATACCCAAACCGGTGAGGACATCATGAAAATCTTTCAGACCTTGAATGAAGATCGGAACATCACGATCATTCTGGTCACCCACGAACCCGATATTGCAGCCCACGCCAAGCGCTTGATCCGGGTGGTCGATGGTCGAATTGCAACGGATCAGCCATCATGATCATCGGCGCATTATTGGGAGAAGGCTGGGAAGCGATGCGCGCCAATCGGTTGCGCACCTTGTTAACCATGTTGGGCATGGTTTTCGGGGTCGGGGCGGTGATCATGATGCTGGCGATCGGCCAAGGCGCGCAATTGATGGTCAACGAATCCATCGCTTCGATGGGCAGCAACCTGTTCATCGTACTGTCGGGCTCAACTTCGGCGGGAGGCTTAAGGCAAGGCTCCGGCACTGTGCCGACGCTGACCTTGGCCGATGCACAAGCCATCGGCGAATTACCGGAAATCGCCTCGGTCGCGCCAACCCTCCCCAACAACGCCCAACTTATTTACGCGTCGAACAACTGGAGCACCCAGGTGTCCGGAACCACGCCCGCTTATCTCGATGTTCGGGAATGGCCGGTCATTTCGGGTGAAGCCTTCAGTGATAGCGATGTGCGCTCGGCAACGCGGGTGTTGCTGATGGGGCAAACCGTGGCTCGCAATCTGTTCGGCGATGAGAACCCGGTCGGCAAAATGGTCAGGGTGAAAAACAGTCCGTTCCTGGTGCTGGGCATCTTGTCCTCGAAAGGCCAAAGCCTAGATGGAAGAGATCAGGACGATACCGTGTTTGTCCCTATTACCACCGCTCAGCGCCAACTGTTCGGCAATCAATTCCCCGGTATGGTTCGCTTCGTCATGGTCAAAGCCAAATCGGCCGAAGTCATGGACAAAGCCGAACGCGGCATGAACGAATTGCTCAAGGTTAGGCACAGGATTCATCCCGGGCAAGAAGATGATTTTTCGGTCCGCAACCTCACCGCAGTAGCGCAAGCCGCTGCCGGTACCACCAAGGCCATGTCGACGATGCTCGGCGCGATCGCATCGGTGTCGCTGCTGGTAGGCGGTATCGGCATCATGAACATCATGCTGGTTTCGGTCACCGAAAGAACCCGCGAAATCGGTATCCGCATGGCGATTGGTGCAAGAAAACGCGATATTTTGCTGCAATTTCTGTTTGAAGCCGTGATGATCTCGTTGGCCGGAAGCTTTATCGGCGTGGTAGTGGGCATCGCTTGCGCTTATTTCTTCAGCCGATTCAATGACGCGCTGGTTGTTGTAACGCTCAGTTCGGTATTGCTCGCGTTTGGCGTAGCCGTAGCCGTCGGCGTGTTCTTCGGCTTCTACCCGGCGCGCAAAGCCGCCGACCTTAAGCCTATCGAAGCGCTTCGGTTTCAATAGTTAATGGCTGTGTTCTGCCTATCGGGCTCACCGTTATACACAAGTTTGTTTCGGAGTCGTCATACTGGCACGGATGCCGGTATCCAGAGCCATGGACGGTAACTTTCAGGAATCTCACAAGCGGTGTATCATTCGCCAGTATCTGGAGGAAACCATGTTAAACGTCAAACTACCTGCAAGACTTGAGACACGCCTTGCCGAGCTTGCAGCTCGAACAGGCAAATCTGCCGACGCCATCACCCAAGCCGCGCTCGACCTCTACTTGGAAGAGCTTGAGGATTATCTGGATGTTGCTGAAATCAAAAAGCAAGGCGGGGAAACAATCTCTCTCAAAGAATTAGGTAAATCACTTGGCTTGGACGGTTGAAATATCCGCCTACGCTGCCAAGCAAATGAGTAGCCTGGATAAACCCACACAAAAGCGGATTTACACATTTCTACAAAAGCTTGAAGCTGAAGCAGACCCTTTCAAGCTACTCATCCCCTACACGGCCAACATGGCAGGCCTCTGGAAAAAGCGTCTGGGTGATTGGCGCATCGTGATTGAGGCAGAACACGGTAAACTCACTTTAATCGTCATGAAAATCGGGCACCGCAGTAAGGTTTATCGCTGAGCGGCTACTATCGTTGCAAGACATTGTTCTGTCCTGTATTTCCATCATTAAATCCACCCTGGCTTTTTTAATTTGAAGCATACAATCCTATATAGCAATGTTAAATTTAGACGATAAAAAAATTCGATATTCACTCATTGACCGTTTGTCGACTTTATCCAAGGCTCCAAAAGCTATCCTTGAAGAATTGCGCGTACATAACGGAAACGCCATTGCTGATGTTGTTACTGTGCATAAATACGCGCATTGCTACGAGATTAAAGGCGATAACGATAACGTTCACAGAATATTGAAGCAAGGCCGTTTTTATGACTTAGTATTTAAGAAGATAACTCTAGTTACTACAACCAGACATATCGAAAATGCGTTACGGCTGGCTCCTGAACACTGGGGAATAATGTGTGTCCGTGAAAACGCTGGAAAGGTTAAGATAAGTTACGTTCGATCAGCTAGGCCGAGCCCAGATTTTGATAAGAGGTTAGCGCTATTGACGCTCTGGAAGTCGGAGCTAATTGATGTTGCGCTATCAATAACGACGGGTAAAGTAGAAAAATTCAACAGAATTCAGCTGACTGATTTAATCGCACTAAAACTAGATAAAGATACTCTTAGTAAGAGTATCGGCGATAAGCTGATTTCCCGCCATAGTTAACTAACAAAATCTTTGATCATATACGTTATATGCGTGTTTATGGTTGGCTTTAGAATGCTACTAGGCGTCACTCCTTTGCTTATGTTATTAGCTTTTTCATACAGAAATGCATCACCAAATGAGTATGGCATACCTCGATAGAATGGCTTTGTAATTAAGTCATTGGCGATGTCATTGTATTGCAAACTTCCTCGGGTGTGAGTTTTGATAGCTCCCCCACGGTTAATGTAGTGAACCCAGCCATGAGTATAGATAATCTTTGGTGCTGTCACGTTGAGCATTGCCTCTGGGGGAATGTTCGAGTCCGAGTAAAGTGGACTTACTATTGTGTAGTCACCTAAATATAAATTAAACTTGTCAAGGTTCTTGGCCGCCATGTGATAAATGATTAGCTCTTTTCTAGCATATTGCTCATTGGACTTATTGACAGCTAAGACGTCTCTTATTGATGATGGGATGGAAGAGCCGGTGATAATGACGGAGTCAAAATCAAATATCCCTATGCTGTCTTCTAAGAACTGTACTAATAGCTTAACCCGTTCGGTCACGTCGACATTCATGCAAACGCGGTTATCTAATATTAAAATCCAGTCACTGAACAATTCGTGGCCTTGATCTAGAAGGTTCCCAATTTCGTCACGGACTAACTCAAAACTCTCAAAATCTTCTACAAGTAACCGAATAGCGATTGCATTAGATTTGATGTTGCCTTGTCTCTTATAGTCGAAGACTAGCTGATTACGGCCTGCGACTCTATCCAATCCGACAACTGGTATGAAGTTCATTTTGCTAAATTCTTCGATTACGAATCCGTAATTGTTTTGTTTGTTTACAACTATATGGTCATCAATATCGAAATTATCGAGAAAAAAGCGTCAATCCCACTGAGATTTCTGGATAAGCTGGTCACTGCCTTCTTGACCATTTGTTGGAATGACGACGTAGTCATACCTTCTTTTTTTGCAAGATCGAAGAATGGCACAATTCCATTTTTTTTAATGTCGGCCGTAAGTGCTTTCAAAGCACCGACTTCGTTTACTTTCAGTTTCAAAAAAGGAATGTAGTTATTCATAGCTAAGCAGTACCTTTCTCACATCTACCTCATTGACAATTTTAGAAAAAACATCATAGCGATTTAACTCTTTTTGCAGCCGTCCAGCAACAATTGAAGGATGAACGCCTACCTGCGCTGCAAACTCCTTGATGGTATTTTCAGTCTGTGAATACTTGGCGTTACAACTCCGCCAAGCACTCCGACTAACCAATGAATCGCTCGCAAGCCTGTCTGCTTGTTTCTCTACAAGGTCATCATGAACTTCATCCATATCGTCCAAAATTGGGGCGCTTAATTTTTCATGGTGAAGTACGACATGAGCCAGTTCGTGCATCAACGTGAACCAGAAAATATCCAGTCGTGCGTACCTCAGGCTCAGCGCAATTACAGGACGGTCAGGGCTTAAATTAAATACTGCACCGTCTAGCTTCATCCCGGGTATCGAGCGCTCATAAATCAAGACTATTCCGAATTCGAGAAGGATCCCAGCAAGCTTGCACAGGTTGGCAGTATCTCGGCTTAGTTTTGACAGCTTCGATAGATCGTCTGGTGTCAGCCCATTGAAGCAAGGTATTTCGTTCAACGCAACGAACACTTGTGCCGTCTCTCTTACTCTTGAAAGCCAAAGCATTGATAAGGCTTTGTTAGCATCTATTCTCTTTCGAAAAAGCGCCGGGTTTACTGATCTCGCTGAATGCACTTCTTGCAAAAGATTGTAGAAGGTCAGATTGGGGTCTTTGCCCAGTTCTTTTTTGGGGAAATTTTTTGCGAGTTCCTCGCACTGGAGGAAAGACTCATAGAATTCGGCAGCGTTGACACTACCGCGCGGCGACAATGGAAAGTCCTCAAAATCCTTCATATTAGGTGATTTCACCATTTAACCCACCGCGAACTCGGATGCGCGTTGTTCTAGCATCTCAAAATATTGTAGAACATCTTTATCCAACGGTGTGTGGCGTATCATGCCGATCTTTTGATAAAATCCAGCCGCTCTCGGAAGGGCGTGCAATGAAAATCCATACCTTAACTTAAGTTCGGTACGGGCATAATTCACTGCATGCTTGATAAGAATACTGCCTACGCCTTTGAAAACTTGATCCCGCATCGGATTCCCTCTATTCCAAGGCGCAACGGCAACATATTCAATGTAGAATATATCGCCCTTGTCTAATGCGCTTGCCTTTGGGTGATATATCAGACATGCTCCCTGTGGAGATTGTTCAGTCATTAAAAAAAACCAATCATATTCGGTAGTTTTTAATCCCCTTGATTTGTCAAACCAGCTCCAATGGCTATCGTCCATTTGGATTTTCGCCAGAACTTGAGTTAGCGATCCAGTATCATGATTTTGGCTCTTAATGAAACGCATCAGCTCAATATTGAATATTCCCCAGCTCTTGTCGCATGCATACGCTTTGGCAATATCCCACCCGTGATGTAATTGGTAGTTGACATTGCTACCATCAGTGGCGAGCAATACCCCATTTTTGACTACATCTTTGTTGGAATGGGGTATCTCACCCGAATCCAGCATACTTTTAATATCGTCGATTGTCATATTCATTGGGCGCATCTGTTTTTTAGGCTAAAACCATAACCAATACCTTCGGCAATTTGAATTTTGAATTAAATTTAACGAAAATTAAATGTAATTATCTACGTTAAATCAATTGGTTATATGTATTTAAAGTCTAATTTCAACTGACTTTGTACGTTTGGCAAAGACATTGTATAACATATCTGGGACATAAACATTGAGAACTAGCCATTCCCCATGAGAAACGGGATGAATCAAACTCTAAGGGTTGTAAAAAATGCTCTAAAATGATTTAAGATCATTAATTAAATATCAAAACATAGTAATTTCGACGCTCACAAGCGGTAATTTTTGAACCCTCATTAATATCACTCAGCAAAGCGGCAACGAAAGAAATTGACTTGCGCCCCTGCTATGGAACAATGAAATCAATTGATCGGTCTGTTTTTTTGATCCAATTTCCGGTTTCAAAGGTTAGCTGCCAAGAGTCCGGAGATTCTTGCCAATGGGTTAGCCGCTATGACTCAAAAACCGTTAGCCGAATTACGAAAAGCCGTTAATCAGGCTTATTTAGCCGATGAGAAACGCCTCATCATTGAATTATCAGCGGCATTAGACAACTACGATCCGGTTGCAATAGGCGGTTGCGCCGAAACGCTGGTTACCGCAGTCAGGGAAAATCAACATCGGCAAACTGCGATTGAAGCGTTCCTGCAGGAATATCAGCTTAATTCCCATGAAGGCGTTGTTTTAATGGGGATCGCTGAAGCCTTGCTGCGTATTCCCGACAGCCGCACGCAAGACCTTTTTTTTGCAGGAAAAGCTCACCCACGCAGACTGGCAAAGCCACTTGCAGCATAGCGATTCCCCGCTGGTCAATTTAGCCACCAAGGCGCTGTTATTTGCCGGAGACTTTGAAGCGCATCATGGGCCGCAAGTCTTCGAACAACTGCTATCCCGGATGGGAGCGCCGTTAATACGCACCGCAATAAAGCAGGCCATGCAGCATCTGGCGTTGCAGTTTGTCTTTGCGGAGTCCATGCAGGATGCCGTTCAGCGTAGCGGGCAGGATCCGGTATTCCGCTATTCGTTCGATATGCTCGGAGAGGCGGCGTTGACGCAGGCCGATTCCGAGCATTATTTCCAGGCGTATCGTTCGGCTATTAATGCGTTGGCCGGGTATGCCATCTCTGCTGACATTTACGCCAATCCGGGCATATCGATCAAGTTATCGGCGCTATGCCCCCGTTACGAGCCGTTGCAGCATGTCCGTGCGGTCAAAGAGTTGAGCGATAAACTGCTAACGCTGGCGCGGGCAGCCCGCATGGCCAATATTGCGATCACTGTCGATGCGGAAGAGTCCGAACGTCTGGACATGTCGCTGGATATTTTTGCCGCCGTTTTTAATCATCCCGATTTAGACGGTTGGCCGGGGCTGGGTTTGGCGGTGCAGGCTTATCAAAAAAGAGCGCTGCCGGTCATCCGTTGGCTGGCTAAACTGGCCGAATGCCGACAGCGGAAAATTCCCTTGCGTCTGGTCAAAGGCGCTTACTGGGACAGCGAAATAAAACGGGCGCAGGAAAACGGCCTTAGCGATTATCCGGTGTTTACCCATAAGTCGGCGACCGACTTATCCTATCTGGCTTGCGCGCAGTTTATCCTGTCCGAACCGGATGCATTTTATCCCCAGTTCGCCAGCCATAACGCGCATACCGTCGCAGCTATCCATCAATTCGGAAGGCAACATCCGGGCTATGAATTCCAGCGTTTACACGGCATGGGCGAGGCGCTTTACCGGGAAATCATCGAAGTTCAAAATTGGCGAATCCCTTGCCGCGTTTATGCGCCGGTCGGCGATTATCGTCAGTTGCTGCCTTATCTGGTCAGGCGCTTGCTGGAAAACGGTGCTAATACCTCTTTCATCAACCAGATCAGCCATCAGGATATTAGCATCAATGAACTGGTCAGCGATCCGGTAGCTGCGGTAAAGAACTCGGCCCATCAATCGCCAATCGTATTGCCCTGCAATTTATTCGGTGAGTGGCGGCTTAATTCTTCCGGGCTAAATTTGGCCGGTCCCGAGCAACTGGAATCAGTGCAGCAAAATCTGGATGCGTTGGCCGATAAGCACTGGACGGCAATGCCGTTAATAAACGGCAGTCCTCGCTCCGGTCAGGAACGGCTTATCGTTAACCCTTACGATAACCGCTTGACGGTTGGCTCAGTCGTTTTCGCCGAACCGGCTGCTATTGACGAAGCGTTAAACGAAGCCTTCCAGGCATTCACCGACTGGCGGCTTTGCCCTGTTGCACAACGCGCCGGGTATTTGAAACAGGCTGCCGACCTTCTGGAATTGCACCGTCTGGAGTTGGTTTCTTTATGTATACGGGAAGGCGGACGCACCCTTAAAGACGCGTTGGCTGAAGTCAGGGAGGCGGTCGATTTTTGCCGCTATTACGCCCAGTCCGCGGTTGACTTGTTCGGCGAACCTATCAGGCTGCCCGGTCCTACCGGCGAGGAAAACCGGCTTTATCATTACGGCCGCGGCGTCTATGTTTGCATCAGTCCGTGGAATTTCCCGATCGCCATTTTTATCGGCCAGATAGCCGCAGCGCTTGCCGCTGGTAATACGGTTATCGCCAAACCGGCCAGTCAGACCGCATTAACCGCGATGCGCTGTATCCGGTTACTGCACCAGGCCGGTATACCCGAATCGGTGTTGCAGTTTTTGCCGGTGGGCGGCAGCGTGTTTGGACAGCATTTGCTTCCTGATCCCCGAGTTGCCGGGATTGTTTTCACCGGTTCCACGTCCACGGCGCAGTTCATTAACCTGCAACTGGCCCAACATCATCAGGCTATTGTGCCGCTGATTGCCGAAACCGGCGGACAGAATGTGCTGATTGCCGACAGCTCGGCATTGCTTGAACAACTGGTGCAGGATGCCATGGTTTCGGCTTTCAACAGTGCCGGTCAGCGTTGTTCTGCGTTGCGGGTTTTATGCGTGCAGGAGGACATCGCCGATAAAACCATCGCGATGCTGATCGGGGCGATGCAGGAATTAACGGTCGGCAATCCCGGCGTTTATCAAACCGACATAGGCCCTATCATCGACCATGCCGCACTAACGCCATTGACCGCACATCTGGAAGTCATGCAGGAACAGGCGCAGTTGCTATATCAACTGCCGTTGCCGGACGGTTTGGAGCAGGGCAGTTTTTTCCCGCCCAGCCTGATTGAACTACGGTCGTTATCGCAACTGACCCAGGAAGTATTCGGGCCGGTATTGCATGTTGTCCGTTACCGCGAATCGGAACTCGATCAGGTCATTACCGCGGTCAATGCGACTGGCTACGGCTTGACGCTGGGCATACACAGCCGAATCGATGCCGTCGTCAATGCCATCCGGCAGGGCGTAAAAGTCGGCAATATTTATGTCAACCGGAATATGATAGGCGCGGTGGTCGGCGTGCAACCGTTCGGCGGCACGGGGCTGTCCGGCACCGGCCCGAAAGCGGGCGGCCCGGATTATCTGCGTCGCTTCGTCATCGAACAGACTGTCACAACAAACACTGCCGCGATAGGCGGCAATGCTGGTTTGCTGGCTCAGGATTTACGTTAGGAATGAGCATGAAATAACGCGAACAACTCGCGGCATAAGTTTGTAGCGGGAGTGCAAGCGTTGCTTGCGTTTGCAGGCGAAGCCTGCACTCCGGCTATTGGGAACTTGCTCATGCACGTTCCTAAATTAAGGCGCGCACGGTAAGCCCGACAGATGTCCCCAAGCAAGGGGAACAGCATCTTTTCGGACAACGATAAGAAAAATAAAATCCGTTGGATCCGAGTCCTACTTGCGAGCTTTTGCGGCTTTCGCAGACAATTAATTTAAGGACGCCCAGGACGGGTCGTTCGAGGCGGCGCAGGCATATCCGGAGGTGGGGGCGAATTCCATTCCTGCTGAGCGTCGTACATTAATTCGCCCGGCACAGGAACCTGATGCCCCTTGCTGTACATGCATTGGATGTAGATGATGTCATAATTTTGTTGAGCTTCATCTTTGGAATCGGCCTCCTGTTGCGATGATGCAACTTGTGTATGGCTAAGTTGCCTGCATAGTAGGTCGTCATTATGGAACTGATCGAAGTTTTTAGCGGCGCCCGGCAGTACCAAAACACTGGGACCGCTCGGCATTGTCGAGCAAGCGTTGAGTAAGAAAACAGACATCAGGATTATCAGGATCTGTAACATTTGGCATACCTCCGTTAAGGAACAACATTCCGCCAGACAGCCGAACACTCCCTGACATAGGGATAGTAGCCGGGAGGATCGGTGCAGTAATACCAATAACCGGGCTGCTGCTCTATGGGTTGGGGTTCAATTCTCTGCCATCCTGCCGAACATTCTTGGACATAGGGATAGTAACCGGCAGGACTTGAGCAATAGTCCCAGCTATTCGGCCCGAATGATTGGATATTCAGCACAGTCCCTTGATCGATATAAGCGGGAGGGCTGGAGGGTATTATGATAGACGGCGAGGAATAATAGGGTTCAAAGGAATAGTAAGGCCAGTAATAGAAGTTCGGCCGGGAATAGGGCGATTCAATAAAAAAACCAGCCCTGCCAGGGTCATGCCGGCGAGGTGCTCCAACATGACCTTTTCTGGACTCGCCGACATGGGCATCGCTAAAACGGCTGCCCCGGTCGCCGCTAAAACCGCTTCTATGCTCACCACCAAAACCGTCCCCGCGGCCGCCGCCGGAGCGGCCTTCGTGCCCACCGCCGTCACGGGCCATGGAGCCTTCGTTAGATAACAAGGCAATAAGGATCATGAACAAAATTGATAATCTTCCGGGCATCATTGTCATGTCCTCATTTACCGAAATGGACTAAAGAGAGCTGGAGTCGACTTAACATGGCTGTTGTCCTGACTGGATGAGTTTGGCGTATAAATCCGGCTTCAATGCCAACCACGTCCTCGCCAACCCCGGCCGCCCCAGCCATGGCCCCCCC
>Ga0160180_108705_pt1 | contig 20663 bp, 18 predicted proteins | sample met4sta_3_FD_108559 | JGI IMG/M metagenome (GOLD analysis project Ga0160180, IMG submission 108559) | Synthetic bacterial communities of pure cultures from sediment of Lake Washington, USA, under low oxygen conditions - MT... | ecosystem: Engineered > Modeled > Simulated communities (microbial......
CAGGGACGAAAAGAGAAATAACCAGAAGTGCCGATCCCGCATATAGACGGTATTTCTTTTCCTTCTCGCCAACATTGTGTTCAAATTTAAGCATACGTTTAAAATCAAAATTCATCTTAAAATCCTCTGTGTGTAGTTATTATTATCTTTAACAAAGCAACGGTTCAGTCTGTCATTATTGAACTCATGCAATATACACAGCTCCGAAAAATGTGCAAGCGAAAAAAATAATGGATGTCACTTCAATAATAGATCCCCTCAATGATGCCCAACGTCAGGCAGTTACCGCGCCTTCCCAAGCCATGCTGGTTTTGGCCGGCGCCGGCAGCGGCAAGACCCGCGTATTAGTGCATCGCATCGCCTGGCAGATTCAGGTGCTGGGCGTGTCGGCGCACAGCATTCTGGCGGTAACGTTTACCAATAAAGCGGCCAAGGAAATGCGCGGCAGGATTGAGGATTTGCTCAATATGTCCGCGCAATCGATGTGGATAGGCACTTTTCACGGCGTAGCGCATCGGCTGCTAAGACGGCATGCCAAGCAGGCCAAATTGCCGGAAACCTTTCAGGTGATGGATTCAGGCGACCAGTTGCGGGTGATCAAGCGCCTGCTGGCTACGCTTAATCTCGATGCCGACAAGTGGCCGTCGCGCCAGGTGCAATGGTATATCAATGCGCAAAAAGACGAGGGCATCAGGGCGCGGCATATGATGGAGACCGGCGATCCTTACCAGCGGCAAATGCTGATTATATATAAAGCCTATGAAGAGCTGTGCGACCGCTCCGGTTTGGTGGATTTTGCCGAGCTGTTGCTGCGGGCGCATGAATTGCTGCGCGATAACCCCGATGTGCTGGATTTTTATCAGCAGCGTTTCAGGCAGGTTCATGTCGATGAGTTCCAGGACACCAACACCATACAATATGCCTGGTTGCGGCTGCTGACCGAGGGCAAGGACAATATCTTTGTCGTAGGCGATGACGATCAGTCCATTTACGGCTGGCGCGGCGCGAAGATTGAGAATATCTACAGCTTTCAAAAGCATTACCCGAATCATCAAGTCATCAAGCTGGAACAAAATTACCGCTCGACCGGCAATATCCTGAAAGCCGCCAACAAGGTTATCAGCGTCAATGACGGTCGTATGGGCAAAGAGCTGTGGACCGATGCCGGTGACGGTGATTTGATTTCCCTGTATGCGGCATTTAACGAACAGGATGAAGCCCATTTTGTGGTCGAGCGCATCAGGGCTTGGGTAAACGAGGGGGGCATGCGCAAGGATGTCGCCATTCTGTATCGGTCCAACGCCCAATCCCGTCAGTTTGAAGAAAGATTGATGACCACCGGCACGCCCTACCGGGTTTACGGCGGGTTGCGTTTTTTTGAGCGGGTGGAAATTAAAAATGCGCTGGCTTATTTACGGCTGATGTCCAACCGCGATGACGACGCTTCGTTTGAACGGGTGATCAACACCCCGACGCGCGGCATAGGCGCCAAAACCATTGACGATATTCGGAACATTGCCAGGGATCAAAGTCTTTCTTTATGGGCGGCGGCGATCGTGCTGATTAATCAGAGAACTTTGTCGGCAAGGGCGACCAATGCCCTGATAGGCTTTTTGGAGTTGATCAAGCGGTTTGACGGGCAGGCGGAAGGCCTTGAGCTTTTTGAAAAGGTCAAACTGGTCGTCGAAAAAAGCGGCCTGATCGAGCTGTATCAAAAGGACAAGGCGGACAAAGGCGAAGAAAAAGTAGAAAACCTGGAAGAGTTGGTCAACGCGGCTCGGCTTTTCGATGCGAGCACCATCGGAGATCTGGAAGATCAAGAAAATTTGGGCGAGCTGGATATGTTTCTGGCGCATGCCACACTGGAATCCGGTGAGCTGCAAGGCGATGACTTCGACGATTGCGTGCAGCTGATGACCCTGCATTCGGCCAAAGGACTGGAGTTTAAGCAGGTGTTCCTGGTCGGTATGGAAGAAGGCTTATTCCCGTCGCAGCAGTCTGTTGATGATGTTGGGCGGCTCGAAGAGGAGCGCAGGCTTTGCTATGTCGGCATTACCCGCGCGATGAAACAGTTGTATCTGACTTATGCCGAATCCCGGCGTTTATACGGGCGGGAAAGTTATCCCAGACCGTCGCGGTTTCTGCGCGAGATTCCGGCTGAACATATCCAGGAAGTCAGGATGCGCGCCACCGTGACGCGTCCGGTGACTTCGGTAAAACCGAAGGCGCAGTCGTTGCAAACGGAAGGAAAATACAAGCTGGGACAGCGCGTCAGTCATGCCAAATTCGGCGAAGGCGTGGTGTTGCAGATGGAAGGCGACGGCGCGCAGGAAAGGGTGCAGATCAACTTCAAGCAAGTCGGCCTCAAGTGGCTGATATTGGCTTATGCGCAATTGGATGTGCTGTAGGAGGCGCTTTAGCTCCGAATAATGGGCAATTGTCACTGGGTCACCGTATCAGCAAGTAGCCTATTATATGAACACACTTTATAATAGCCGGCAGACCGCATTGGGCTGTGGGTATTTGTATCCGCAACCGCAATGACTCTCGGCTTGATTATTCTCAACGTAACAGATTGAACAGGAACCCCTTAATGTCACAGAAAATTTTAGATGTAGTAAAACCCGGTGTTGTAACTGGTGATGACGTACAAAAAAATCTTTGCGATTTGCAAAGAAAACAGCTTTGCATTGCCTGCGGTAAATGTCATTAACACTGATTCGATTAATGCAGCGTTGGAAGCGGCCGCGAAAGTGAAATCGGCTATCGTTATCCAGTTTTCCAATGGCGGCGCAGCATTTGTTGCCGGTAAAGGCCTTAAAGCGGAAGGCCAGCAAGCGGCCATCTTGGGTGCTATCTCCGGCGCTCAGCACGTACACCAGATGGCTGAAGCTTACGGCGTACCGGTTATTTTGCACACTGACCACGCGGCTAAAAAACTGCTGCCTTGGATAGACGGATTGTTGGATGCCGGCGAAAAGCATTTTGCGGCAACCGGCAAACCTTTATTCAGCTCGCACATGCTGGATTTGTCTGAAGAAAGCTTGAAAGAAAACATCGAAATCTGCGGCCAATATCTGGCGCGCATGTCCAAAATGGGCATGACCCTGGAAATCGAATTGGGTTGCACCGGCGGCGAAGAAGACGGCGTCGACAACAGCGATATGGATCATTCCATGCTGTACACTCAGCCAGAAGATGTCGCTTACGCTTATGACGAGTTAAGCAAAATAAGCCATCGTTTCACGATTGCCGCTTCATTCGGCAACGTTCACGGTGTTTATAAGCCGGGCAACGTTAAATTGACGCCTAGCATTTTGGCTAACTCACAAAAATACGTTTCTGAAAAATTCGGCGTTCCGACCAACACCCTGAATTTTGTATTCCACGGCGGTTCAGGTTCAACGCCTGAAGAAATCAAGGAATCGATCAGCTACGGCGTAATCAAGATGAACATCGATACCGACACCCAATGGGCAACTTGGGAAGGCATCATGAACTACTACAAACAAAACGAAGGTTATTTGCAAGGCCAAATCGGCAACCCTGATGGGGACGACAAGCCAAACAAGAAATACTACGATCCACGCGTCTGGCAACGTGCCGGTGAAGTCGGCATGGCGACTCGTTTGGAACAAGCTTTTCAGGAATTGAATGCAGTTAATACCCTGTAAATTGATGAGCTAAGTAAAAGGCCGGTGCGGTTGCATCGGCCTTTTTTTTGTCCGGCAGGCGGCAGTAACGCCGAAAATAAAGGAATGATGGGGTGCCGTTATGATGGATGTGTCTTGCTCAAATCAGGTATCATGAAAGCAGTCCGCGACAGAACAACATATGACGAATAACCCAGTAATATAGTAAACTATATCAACCTCAAATCATGGTTAGCACGATGACAGCAACAAACAATGTACACCCGCACGAAATCCATAAATTCGGCTCGATGGCGGAACGCTGGTGGGATACTCAGGGCGAATTCAAAACCCTGCATGATATTAACCCGCTACGACTCCAGTTTATCCAGCGGTATGCGGATATTGCAGGTAAACGCATCGTTGATGTCGGTTGCGGCGGGGGCATTTTAACCGAAGGCCTGGCTAAACACGGCGCTGATGCGTTGGGTATCGATCTTAGCGAAGACCTGATTGATATTGCCGATCTGCACGGGCTTGAATCCGGCGTTAACGCGCATTATCAAAAAATCAGCGCCGAAGACTTGGCCGAACAGCAGCCGGAAGGTTTCGATCATGTGACCTGTATGGAAATGCTTGAGCATGTACCCGATCCCGGTTCGATCATCTCCGCTTGCGCCCGAATGGTTAAACCCGGCGGCATGGTGTTTTTCTCGACGCTGAACCGCAAGCCCAAGGCCTATTTATTGGCCATCTTTGCAGCGGAATATGTCCTGCAAATGCTGCCCAAAGGCACCCATGATTTTAAAACCTTTATCAAACCGTCGGAGCTGTGCCAGTCGGCGCGCGCCGCAGGTCTTGAATTACAGGGCATGGTAGGCATTGAATACAATCCGTTCAGCAAACATTTCAGCCTTGGCAAAGACATTGACGTCAATTACATCGCAGCCTTTAAGCGCGTCGAATAAACATGACTGCCGATTTCAAATTATCCTGCGTATTATTCGACCTTGACGGTACTTTGGTCGATACTGCGCCGGATTTGATTTCATGCCTGAACCGCGCATTAGACATCCACGGTTTTGATGCCGTTGCGCCCGAAATCATCAAACCGTTTATTTCGTATGGCGCCGCGGCAATGATCAACGCCAGCCAACCTGAACTTGACGATCGGTTAAAGGCCGCTATTCTGGAAACCATGCTGACTCACTACCAGAATAATATCGCCGAGCACACGGTTTTTTTCTCGGGCATGGCCGATACGCTAGCTGCGATTGAAGCGCAAGGGCTGAAGTGGGGCGTGGTTACCAACAAGCGCGAACGCTTCACCAATCCGCTGATGGCGGCGTTAAAGTTGACCGAGCGCGCCGCCTGCATCGTCAGCGGCGACACTACCGCCAACCCCAAACCCCATCCGGAACCGATGCTGCTAGCCTGCAAGCAGGCGGAGGTCGATCCGCAGGAATGCGTCTATATCGGCGATGCGCTGCATGACATTACTGCCGGGAAAAATGCCCAAATGAAAACACTGGCTGCACTTTACGGCTACATTAAACCCGGCGATGCGCCGGAAACGTGGGGCGCTGATGCGTTAATCGAGTCGCCCGATCAAATATCAACCTGGATAGCATCACTGTCATGCCGCTAACAAATCAAGTCATCTTAATTACCGGCGCGGGCGGAGGCCTTGGCAGCACTGCTGCCCTGGCGCTGGCCAAACACGGTGCGCACATCATTTTACTGGATAAAAACATTGCCAAACTGGAAGCGGTTTACGATGCGATTCTGACCATCAAGGCGCCCGAGCCGGCCATTTATCCGTTTGATTTGGCGGGCGCCAATGAAAACGAGTATCAGGAATTGGCCGATAAGATTGGTGAAAAATACGGTTCCCTGCAGGGCATTTTGCATTCTGCGGTAGAGTTCAGCGCCTTTTCTCCCATCGCCACACACAAAACCAAAGACTGGGGGCATACTTTAAACGTTAACTTGAATGCACCTTTTCTACTGTGCAGGGTCTTGTTGCCGGTACTGCAAAAGAGCGAACATGCGTCTATCGTATTCACCTCCGATTCTTCCGCCAGAAAAGCCCCGGCCTATGCAGGGGCGTACGGCGTTTCAAAAATAGCCTTGGAAGGCCTGGCAAACATACTGGCCGATGAACATGAAGCCTTCGGTAAAATCAGGGTCAATACCCTGATACCGGGGCCGGTAGATTCCCCGTTAAGAAAACGGGCCTATCCGGCGGAAGATAAAAGCAAGCTGCCATCAATGAAATCATTGGCTCCCATTTATCTGTATTTATTCGGCTCAGAAAGTATAGGCATAACCGGCCAGGCTATCGATGCGCGAACCTTCTATCTATAACTGAATTATTATGGCTGAAAGAGAAGACGTTGTTTTAACCCGAGATGTCAACATTGTTACTATTCCTGACGGCAATACCGGGACTTTAAGTCAAGGCCAGATAGTCACCATTCATCAGGCGCTCGGCGACAACTATACCGTGGTCACCGAACACGGTCACATGGTGCGAATTGCCGGAGTCGATGCCGATGCCTTGGGCAAGGAACCGAGTCAACTGCATACGCTGGTCTCGGAAACCGATGCGGCGGCGGTTGAACAAAACTGCTGGGAAGTGATGAAGACGGTTACGACCCCGAAATCCCGGTCAACATTGTTGACCTCGGGCTGGTTTATCAGTGTCTGGTAACGCCTACGGATGACGGCCTGAATCATGTGCATGTGATAATGACCCTGACCGCCCCGGGCTGCGGAATGGGCCCTGTTATCCAGAGCGACGTGGAAAAATGCATCCGCGCACTGCCCGGTGTCGCCAGCGTTAATGTCGAAGTGGTGCTTGACCCGCCCTGGTCGCGGGAAATGATGTCGGAAGTCGCTCAGTTGCAATTGGGCTTGTATTGAAGTTGTCGGTTGTGCAAGTCCGATGCCTGATGGTTAGCAGGGCGGATTGTGTCCTTTCTAGTTGTGCTGTTTATTTGTATAATTAAAAGCTTACATTAGAATTTGGATGAAGGCAGGATGGCTACTTTTAAGGATATTAATTTGCAAGTCGGGGCACGCTTGCAAATGGCGGTGCAAAATGGCGCCAAGCAGCTGATTTATTATACAGAGCTCATCGGTTACGTAGATAAAGACTACTTGATAATAAAGACACCTGTTGAGAATGGGCTTTCCATTCAAATTCAGGTAGGCGAGCAGGTTACCCTGCGGATATTATCAGGGGTGGATGTTTTTACGTTGACGTGTCATGTAAAAACCATCTTCAGAGCCCCGCATCATTATATGCACCTAAGCTTTCCCACGGATATTCAATCCATCGCATTACGCGGAGCCATCAGGGCCAAGGTCAATTTGCCGGTGCAGGTCAATGGCATCGCTCAAGCCGGCGTTATTGCCGATATCAGTGTCACAGGCGCCGCAATAATTGCCGATAGCGCTCTGGGCGAGCTTAATCAAGAAGCTTTAATTTCTTTCGACTTCCCTATCAAGCCGACCAATCAGAGCGCGCATATAGATACCAGCGTGACGATTCGCAGTATTCAACAGTTGCCCAGCAAGAAAAAAGACGCGCCGCCAAGGTTCTCGCACGGGGTATTGTTTCATGAACTTGAGCTTACCAATCAGGTGATGCTGCTAAATCTTGTATATGAATCGATGAACAGGCTGAGCTAGAATCGCGAATAATCCGCTGCACTAAGCTTATTGGCGGGCTTTGGGTGTATTGAGGTAGGCGGATGTTATATCGATTCGATATTGTTGTCTGGCGTGACGCGCCAACATTTAAAGATAATGCGAGTTTAGTGCAAAAGATTTTGATGCCTTATGAGTGAAATATTAATATGTCTGCCAATGAAAATGGCGATCGCATGAATGAAGAAGCACAAACCGGAATAATTCCACGCGAATACGGCCAGCCCTGGCCTGATTACGAACTGCTGGATGCGGGCGACGGTAAGAAGCTGGAACGGTGGGGGAAGGTCATCACCATCCGTCCGGAAATCCAAGCCAATTTCAAACCGGGATGGCCTTTTGCCCAATGGCAAGACATGGCGCATTGGGAATTTGAAGAACAATCCTCAACCCAGGGCCGCTGGCTTAACATCAAACCGCATGCTCCCGAACAATGGCTTATTTCCTACGGAAACTTAAACTTCGGCTTGAAGCTAACCCAATTCAAACATGTGGGCCTGTTCCCCGAACAGCAGGCAAATTGGCGCTTTATTAAGGAACGGGTGAGTGCCGGGCAAAAGGTCTTAAATTTATTTGCCTATACCGGCGCGGCATCGCTGGTTGCCTGTGAATCCGGGGCGGAAGTCGTGCATGTGGATTCGGTCAAACAGCTGATCACCTGGGCTAACGAAAACAAGGAGCGCTCTAATCTTTCCGACATCAAATGGGTGCTTGAGGATGCGTTAAAATTTGCCCAACGCGAATTGAAGCGGGGCAAACAATACGACGGCATTATCATGGACCCGCCTGCCTGGGGACTAGGCGTCAAAGGCGAAAAATGGAAGCTGGAAAATCACCTGTCCGGCTTGATAGAAACAGCTTATGGATTAATGAATCCGGGGGCTTTTTTAATTCTTAATACCTACTCGCCTAAAGTAGAGCAGGCGGATTTGGCAATGTCTGCCCGGCAGTATTTTTCCGCAAATCAACTGGAAATAAAACAACTGTGGATGCGGACAAAAACAGGTAAGGAGCTGTATTGCGGCAATTTGTTGCGGGCGGTCAAGTAGGGCAATTTCGGAATGCGCCCTACTGGCCTAAACCTTATTTCTACGTGGCAATCGCGACCAAGCTTTCGATAGCGTTATATAAATCAATGGTAGTGGGTTAAATCTGTAATTTGGCATGAATATCCAAGCCAAATTCGACCTTGTTAAGCAGCAATCCGATGACCGTATCATGCAGGTTTTTCAACTTCGAGAAGCAAATTGTTTTTTGCGTAAGTCGCTTAATCCAAATTCTGAAATTCAAATTTTTGCGTTCAATATTTTGGGTGTTACGCTTACCCACTTCATGCTTGTCGATTTCAAGGTGACGCTCATAAGCACCCCAATCGTCGGTGTAATAGCGGCTGATGCCAAAGGGTTCAAGCAATGCTTTCAGCTTTTTGAATACCTCATCCTTGCGTTTGCCAAACACATAAGTCAATACCGTGTTCGTGGCATGATCAACGGCATACCAGAGCCATCGTTGATTGGACTTGTTGCCGACAAATGACCACTGCTCATCTATTTCAGCCTCGTCACAAGCTAATTCCAATCTCACAGCCAAATTTGCTGTCGAATTCAAAGTCTGAAAATTTGGATTTACTAGGACGATGCTGCTCGACTTTTTTTAACGTGCTAATCACTGTGTTTTTGTTGATATTGAGAACCCGTGCTGTATCACGGATACCGCTACCATTGATGGACATCTTCTCTACAACTTGCTCTTTGATGCCGGGTCTATAAGCCTTATAGCGGTAAGCCAACATGAAAGTTTTAGTTTCACAATCCGGATTTTGACAACGGTAACGCTGTGTACCCTATGCGCTACGGCCGGACTTCATAATTTGGTTGCTGCCACAATCAGGACAAGTAATTTCTTGATAACAGGTCATATTCAATAGTATATGAGTAAATCACATACTTGACCCATTACCTAGATCGGGCATGTAGTTTATGACCAATATGGCGACGGATTTTTGTTTTACCCGACACATCTCAAACATCCCTATTAAGCCCCTTTATCGATTCTCAACTTCCCACCCCTTGCAGGCCAAGGCAATGTGATATGGAACGGGGCGGGCGCCGGTTCCGTAGGCGCTCATAGTGCGTGTCGTCATGTCCAATGCTCGCGCTGCGTCGGCCAGCGACAGTCCGTTACGTAGCCGCCAGGCGATGAATGTGCGGGTGTTTTCGTCGGTGGAGGTTTGAAGCAGCGCTTCCAGCCATAAGGTATCGGCGCCGATTTGAATGTCAAAGTCTGTCCATTCGATCGTCCAACCTATGCTGTTTGTGAGCCGCACCTTGGCAAAGGCGGCTGGATCGCGTAAAGGCGCAAGGCCCGGTTTGGCGAAAATAGCTTCCCCCTTATCCACGGTCATTATGCAGCCGTTAATAAAGGTCATTTTTAGTTGATAGTTAGGTAAAGGTTCAACCGCTGCTAGGCGGGGGCGCTTCATTGATGCCACTTTTTCCATTCCTTGATTAATTCATTACGGTTTGCCGTAACCCACGCCATGACTTCATCGCGCAAACCGCGCGGGAAAGTGCCTTCACAGGCCAGGGTTTGCAGGTTAATTAATACATCAAAACTGCCGCCGACCAAGTGCGCATGCATCGGCGGAGAGTCGTCCTCTCGTACCTCAAGTCGGTATTTGTTGCGAAAGAGTTGCTTGGTAGTCATGTTCCAATAATATGGAATAATTCTAATATGTCAACCGCCGCGTTGTGAGAGAAGGTGATTAAAAGCGCGGTTTAAACTCAAGGGAAACGTTTACTCTCTGTACTAATCGGTCCATCGTCATTCCGGCAGGGATTCACTCCGGGCAAGCCCTTCGGGTGAATGAAAAAGCTGTTTCAGGTGAATTTGCGAGCGGGTAGACGGGGATGTGCGCATGGAAAAAACAGCCTTGCACGATTAACAAACGGGGTGATTGAGCTACGCAATGCGTTGAAGCTTGATATTCGATGACTTATCGGCAACTGCGCCATGCAGTCGTGGCTCTGTCGGGATGCCGCGTTGTGTCGATTACATTGCCTGGATTCAACTCATAAGCACAATAGTCGGGTCAGCCCGACCTTGCGTTATTCAACCGCATTGCCCATTTGGGAGGGAGTAATCCCTTTAAGCCAGGCGTTAACTGACGGTTGCTCGGCTTGGCCTTGCTGGTTGATAAAGGTAAACGGCACAGAAACCAGCGCCATGCCTTTGTTGATTTGAACCGCGAAATGCAAATGCGGGCCGGAGGAAAAACCGGTGTTGCCCGAATAACCGATCAATTGTCCGGCCACCACAGCCAAGCCCGGATAAACCTGGGCTTTCTCCAGTTCCAGGTGGGCATAAATCGCCATAGAACCGTCATCGTGCAAAATCCTGATGTTGTTGGCCTCGGAGCTGTATGCCTTATTGGTGCCGCCTTTATAAAAATCATCCTCGGCTTCCAGGACTATGCCGGATCTGGCCGCATAAACCGGTGTGCCAACCGGCATGACTATGTCTACGGCATATTTGTTTTGTTCGTCGGTATGGCTAAAACTGCCGCCGAAAGCCTGGGAAATTTGAAACGCTGTATTGGGCGCTATCGGTGGCCAATAGCTTGCATTAGCGCTGTAATGTGCTAAAGGGCTACCGATAATATAGCTGTATTTAAGTGCAAGCCGCCATGGTTCATGCTCATCGATAGCATTGATCTGGAAAAGACTGTCCGATTTTCCAGGTTCGATAACAAACCGCTTGGGCAGGTCGGGCGTAGCCTGGACATTGTTTCGTTCGGAAAAATCGATTTCAACTTCTACAGGCCCGGCATAATCATTACGGATATAAAACTGCGGATGCCGCTCTTCGCCCGACTGCAATAGCCAGAGCAATTGCTTGGTCGCCGGCTTAAGTTGTCTCACTTCAAGTTGTTTTTGCTCGGTTTCCGGCGGCTTGTCGGTAAAATGCAATATGCCTTGCTTGTCCTGAAATTTATAAAGTTTTTTGCCAACGGCATTAAACGAGCACAGCGACAATACTATAAAAATTAAGAGTGATGTTTTCATGGGTTGCGTCATATGGAAAAAGAATATGCGCGGTAATACCGATCTTTAATCTTCAGGTTGGCTGGGGAAATAAGGGTCGACGATCAAAACCGGGATAAACAGTGCAATCATTACCACAATCGCAATAAAGGCAGGGTTAATAATGCCTGCCAACCAATAGGCTATCGCACTCCCCCAGACCATGCGCATCGGCCCGGGCATTTTAATGATTTTCAAAACAAGCTCCTTGGTAAACAGGGTTGTAGGGCTTTCCGCTTAAGACGGGGCAAGCGTCAAGGCTTAACCTTAAACTATGCCTAGCGTTTTTGGTATTATGACAGCTAATTTCAATGAGCGTTCATTTACAAAAGACGATCATAAGCCGATTTTGAAAATAAAACATGCAATATTCAAACAGTAAGTATTGGGATTTTGGCGCCCCAATTGCCGGTATTTTACTCACCTTATCTTTTGCTCCTTTTGATTATTCCTGTTTGGCGCCGGTAGCGTTGGCGTTTTTGTTCGCCTGCTGGCTGAACGTATCGGCTAAGCGCGCGGCCATGCGCGGCTATTTATTCGGCCTGGGCGCGTTCGGTTCGGGCGTGTCCTGGGTCTACATCAGCATGCACGATTTTGGCGGAGCCGGTGTGTTTGAGGCGAGTCTGCTGACCGGTTTGTTTTCCGCTTTTTGGGCATCGTTTCCGGCCTTGGCCGGGTATCTTTCGGTAAAAACAAATCCGGTAAATAAGGGCTCGGTTCGGATTCTGTTGATGCCGGTCATCTGGATACTGGTTGAATATCTCCGAGGCTATTGGGTGCTGAACGGGTTTCCCTGGCTGCATATTGCCTATTCTCAGTTGGAATCGCCTCTGTCCGGATACATACCGGTATTGGGCGTTTACGGCACCGGTTTCATCGCCACATTAACGGCTTCAATGGCCGTAGAAATTTTGTTTGGCAGCAAAAGATTATTGCCGGTAACGCTGCTTATCGTCTTATGGGGAACCGGCGGCTTGTTGCGTAATCAAACCTGGACGCATGAAATCGGCCAGCCCCTTCGCGTTTCCATGATTCAAGGCAATATAGCGCAGGATCAAAAGTGGCGGCCTGAAAACAAAATCAACACGCTTTTGAAATATAAAAAGATGACCGAAGCCCATTGGGATTCCAATATCATTATCTGGCCGGAAACCGCGATTCCCGCCTATCTGGATCAGGTTAACGACGCCTTTTTAGCGCCTCTCGGTAACGACGCCAAGCTGCACAATACCGATTTAATCATCAGCGTCCCGGTACAGGAACAATCCCCGAACAGGAGCTTCAATGCCGTGATAACCCTGGGCAAGGAACAAGGCATGTACCGTAAAACCCATTTGTTGCCTTTTGGCGAATATTTGCCGCTACAGCCTTTATCGGGTTTTGTGCTGAACAAGATAAATATAAGACTGGGGAATTTCACGCCGGGGGCGGTAAACCAGCCTTTGTTGAAAGCGGGCGGCTACCCCTTCATAACCTTGGTCTGTTATGAAGACGTATTCGGCGATGTGAGTAGCCGGGGGTTATCGGACGCGGCTTATCTGGTTAATGTGACTAATGACGGCTGGTTCGGCAATTCGATAGAACCTCATCAACATCTGCAAATGGCCAGAATGCGGGCGATGGAAACCGGGCGCTTTTTGTTGCGTTCGACAAATACCGGAGTGACGGCTGTTATTTCGCCAAAGGGCGAGATTATCAATCAGGCTCCGTTGTTTCAGGAAGTGGCGCTAACCGGAACCATAACCCCGATGGGCGGCATGACGCCCTATGCGAAATGGGGCGACAAGCCGGTTATTGGGGTAATGGCTATTTTGTTGTTGGGTTTGATGGGTTGGGGCAAAAGAGGTAGGCCGGGATAAGTCCATCCAAGGGACGTGCCGGAAACGTTGTCGCTCGAACCGGCGTTTCCGGCCTGCCGGGCTGTTTTACTTATTCTACGGATTCTTCTTTAACCTTCTTCGATTTCCATCTTGAATAGAAGTATGCCCCACCCGAGATGACCCCGGTAACCGTTGCGGCAGTCCCGATGATCGGAGCTGCGGTAACGATCAGAGGTGCGCTCGTTATTCCAAGAGCGACACCTATCGCACTGAATCCGGTGGGTGTAGCCAATGCTGCCCCCGCCGCTACAATACTGGAAGTAATACCTAATCCCATCGACACCGTTTCTATTTTGTCGGCAACTCTCTTGTGATTTATTCGAGTTTTCATTCTCACGTTCAGGTTCTCCAAATCCGAGGGTTCTCACAAATCGGTGATGCTTATCTAAAGCTAAATATTTTACCTCCCTTCTTAATGATTTGGGAGCGGGACGGGGTTTAAATCCCGTCCGGCAGAGCGTTTACGTACTAAACAGCAAAACGTATTTGTTTATTCAAAATCAAAACCCGCTTTCCTCCAAGCCTTTGCGCCTCCTTTAAGATTAGTTAAATTATCGTAACCTAATCCATGAAGAGACCTTGCCGCAGCATTTCCCATCGGGCCGCCTTCGCAATACAGATAAATGGCGGTGTGTTGATCTTTTGGAAATTTGTCTTGGTATTTCTCGATCTCGTTATAAGGAACAAAAAGATCGGTGCCTTTGATGTGCTTTTGTTCGGGCGTGTGAACGTCAACCAGGAATATATCCTCATGTTGCATGATTTGGTTCAATTCAGCCGCGGTTATCGCTTTCAAATAATCAGGCTCTTGAAACGTGCAGCCGCTTACAATGAAGATAACGGCTAGGATGTAATGGCGTTTTTTCATACCTTAGACCTCGAAATTCAATTGCTTTGAGATAAATTGGGGAGGGACGGAGTTTAAACCCCGTCCCAGGCGATTATCCATGATCATGGCGCGTTCGCAAATTCCGATCGTTGTCCGGCAGAGATCAATTATTGCCTCAGATCCTTAACAACCCGCACCACTTCCTGATCATCGGCGATGGTTTCGATGCTGAAACCCAGCTTGGTCACCAGCGACAACATAGGTTTGTTAATCGCCAGCACCTCGCCTTCAAAGAAGGATATGCCTTTGGATTTGGCTGTTTGCAACAAGGTTTTCATCAGTCGGGTGCCTATGCCCATGCATTGGCAATCATCGGCAACGACCAGCGCAAATTCCACCGAATGACCGTCCGGGTTGACCATATACCGACCCACGCCCAATTCATTCGGCATGTTTTCGTCTTCGGTTACCGCAACAAAAGCCATTTCGCGGTCATAATCGATTTGGGTGAAGCGCACGATCATTTCCGGCGTCAATTCCTGCAAAGCCTGCATAAAACGGAAATATTTAGTGCGTTCGGATAAGCGATGCACAAAATCCTTTTCCATGCCCGCATCTTCAGGACGAATAGGCCTGATCGTAATGTTGGCGCCGTTCGATAATTGATGATGCTGGATTAATTGATGGGGATAAGGATGGATCGCCATATGCGAATAAGCAGTGAGCTGATGCGATGTTTCCGCTTTAATGCGGGCGTCGACCGCCATGACGCCGTGCTCATCGACGATCAGCGGATTAATATCCAGCTCTAAAATCTCCGGCAGCTCGCTGACCATGGTCGATACATTCAGCAACACATCCACCAAGGCTTGTTTATTGGCGACCGGTAATTGGCGGAATGCCTCCAGATACCTGGCCGCCTTGGTTTTGGCGATCATTTGTTCAACCATATACGCATTCAGCGGCGGTAGCGCGACGGCGCTGTCTTTCAAAATTTCCACCATCGTGCCGCCCAAACCGACGCTGATCGCAGGGCCGAATACAGGGTCCCTGACCACGCCTATCATCAACTCGCGGCCGCTGGCGGATTTGAACATCGGCTCAACGGTCATGCCGACTTCGGTAATTTCGGGGTATTTTTGCTTGATTGCTGTTTCCATTTCCAGGTAATGGTGCGAAATTTCCTGAACGCTGTTGATGTTAAGCCGTACGCCGCCAATATCGGATTTATGACTGAACTCAGCCATATTGACTTTTAACACCACCGGAAAGCGCATCGTTTCAGCGGCGATCATCGCATCCTTGGCGCTGGAAACCTTGATAGTCTGGTTGACCGGAATGTGGAACGCGGCTAGGATGGCTTTGGATTCCTGCGCAGTTAAAACCTGGCGGCCTTCCGAAAGCACCCGTTCGACAATCAAACGCGCACCGGCCACATCGGGTGTCGCCAATTCATCGGTAGGCGAGGGGATTTGTTTCAGCAGGATTTGATTCTGGGTATAGCTGGACAGGAATGAAAACGCATCGACCGCAATTTCCGGCGTACTAAAGTGAGCCACTTTGCTGTTGGCAAAAAGATTACGGCCTTCCTGAACCCGTGCGCCGCCCGTCCATGAAGCCAGCACCGGTTTTTTGCTGGCTTTTGCGCCTTCGATAATGCACTCGGCGACCTGGGTCGGATTGGTCATCGCCTGAGGCGTCAAAATGACCAGTATGCCGTCGATGTTTTTATCTTTAAGACAGATTTCCAGCGCTTTTTGATAACGCTCGGAAGTCGCATCGCCCAGAATGTCGACAGGATTGGCATGGGACCAGTGTACCGGCAAAACCTCGTCCAGCGCGGCGATGCTGGCGGGACTCAGTTCCGCCATTTGCACGCCGACATCTTCCGCGCGGTCGGTGCTCATTACGCCGGGGCCGCCGGCATTGGTGATGATCGCCAAGCGGTCTTTTTTGACCACATAATTGTTGGCCAAAACGCGGGCGGCGGAAAACAGCTCATTGATGCTGTAAACCCTGACCACACCGGCCCTGGCAATCGCCGCATCGAACACATTGTCGCCGCCGACCATCGCGCCGGTATGCGACATCGCCGCCTTGCAACCCGCCTCATGACGGCCGGATTTGATCAGGATCACCGGCTTAAGGCGCGCCGCCGCTTTAAGGCCGCTTAAAAAACGACGGGCATCGCGAATGCCTTCAACATACATCAAAATGCCGGTGGTTTTGCTGTCGGTCGCCAGATAATCCAGCACCTCGCCAAAATCAATATCCGCCGCGCCGCCCATCGATACCACCGTCGAAAAGCCGATGTCCTGGGATTTGGCCCAATCCAGAATCGCCGTACATACCGCGCCGGACTGGGACAGCAGTGCCAGACTGCCGTCCTTGATCGTGCCGTCGCCGAAGGTTGCATTCAGCTGTCCGTTGGGACGGGCAACGCCCAGACAGTTGGGGCCGATGATGCGGATGCTGTAGCGATGGGCGATGTCCAGGACTTCCTGTTGCAGACGCTTGCCTTCCACGCCCAGTTCGCCGAAGCCCGCGCTGATAATGATCACGGAAGTGACGCCTTTCTCGCCGCATTGGCGCACAACGCCCGGAACACTGGGCGCCGGGGTCGCTATCACCACCAGATCGAGATCCTCGGGAACGGCGTTGAGATCGGGGTAAGCCTTTAAGCCTAGTAAAGTGTCGCGTTTGTTATTGACCGGATAAAGTCCGCCTTTAAAGCCCGCCTCCTGCATGTTAAGCAGCAGCCGGTAGCCCACGCTTTCTTCGCGTTCGGAGGCACCAACGATAGCAACGGATTTTGGGGTGAAAAAACGGTTCAGGTAATGAGGGCCCATTGATGCTCCAGAAATAACGGAAAGAAAATACGGTTTATGGCGCAAAATTCTAGCATTGTTAGCCTGCGGACCTGATTAAATTTTAATGACGAGGCCGTAAGCTGCGCCATAAATTGATACACTGGTGTTTTTGAATTGGCGGAGAGTATTTTGAGACATTGGATAATAAACCAGCCGAGTAAGGCATGCCGCGCGGGCCTTTTGATCATCGCACTGTTCAGTTTAATGATCGATCAACCGGTATTTGCTCATGCCGGGGTCGATCACGACAATAGTTGTTTTCTGACTGTGGGCGATACCCGATTGCGAATCAGCGGTTACCAGTTTCAGCCCGAGCTGGAAGGCAAGCACTTCTGTCATTTTTTTCCTGAGCTTGGACAAATAGTGCTGGCGGTGGAACCGTTGGCGGAAGGGCAGGAAAAGACCTTGGTTACACTGGAGTTGGCGGCATTGACTTCGTGGCTAAATCCCGCCGAGGCTTTTACCGTGATTAAACAGCAGCCTGCGCAGCCTATCGGGACAGGTCTGGCTTCGATTTCGCAAACCATTGAACAGCGCGGTGTCTACAGGCTTAATGTGACCTTGCAGGAGGGTTCCGGTAAGAGTCGGCAACAGAGCCTTATCTTTCTGGTGGGTATTCCGGTGACTAAAATACTGGTGATGATTGCCGGCGGCTTATTGGTTTTTGTGCTGGGATTTGCCGGGCTAAACGGTTTAAAAAAGGAGGGTTAAAGAGTGTTGATGACAAAAAATGCGAAAAAAATCGCATGGTTTTGTCCCTATAGAACCTGTTTTTTGGAAAGCTTCCATAATAAATACAATGGGTTAATATAGCGTTCGGCGTGGATGAAGCCTTTACTGAAGCTTGTCTGACAGGGACTTGCTGTCTCAAAACGATCAAGCAGCAAAGCCCTGCTTCAGCAATGCATCAAACTGCTCAGCCGATACCGGTTTGCTGAACAGATAACCTTGCATCTCATCACAACCCTGTTCGCGCAGGAACGCTTGCTGCCCTTCCGTTTCCACGCCCTCGGCAATGGTTTTCAGGCCAAGGCTCTTCGCCAAGTTGATAATGGCGCTGACGATCGCTTTGTCTTCCGGGTCGGTGCTGATGTCGCGTACAAAGGACTGGTCGATCTTGAGCTTATATACCTTGAATTTTTTCAGATAGCTCAGTGAGGAATAGCCGGTACCGAAGTCATCGATCGACATACGAACGCCGCGCTCTTGCAAATTGTTCATTACGGCGATGGCGCTTTGCGGGTTGTGCATCGCCACGCCTTCGGTCAACTCCAGTTCCAGATACTCGGGCGGCAAGCCCTCTTCGTCGAGTATGCGGGTGACCAGCTCGGGCAGGTCGGGATGACGAAACTGCACCGCGGACAGGTTCACGGCCATAATCAACGGGCCGAAACCTTCATTCATCCAGGCTTTTGCCTGCCGCACGGCGCACCGTAATACCCATTCGCCGATCGGCAGGATCAGCCCGCTGCCTTCCGCGACAGGAATAAATTCTGCCGGAGACACCATGCCCAATTCAGGATGCTGCCAGCGTAGCAAGGCTTCCGCCCCGATAATGGCCCCGTCGCGCATCGAAATTTGCGGCTGGTAATGCACTTGTAATTGGCTGCGATCAAGCGCATGGCGCAACGCATTGACCAATTGCAGATTGCGTGCCGAGCGCGCTTGCATCTCCTGGGTAAAGAAACGATAGCATTGGCGTCCTTCCTGTTTGGCGCGATACATGGCGGCATCGGCGCTTTTGGAGAGCGCTTCCAGATCCTCGCCGTCTTCGGGATAGAGCGCAATGCCAATCGATGCCGTAAGGATGAGGTCGTAGTGCTCAATCCGATAAGACTCGGCAATGGTATCCAGTAACTTTTGCGCAACATGCGCCGCGCCGATGGCATCGACGCCGGGTAATAACAAAATGAATTCGTCCCCGCCCAGGCGCGTCACCGTATCTTCCTCACGTAGCGCGGCACGCAAACGCTTGGCCAATTTGATCAACAAGGCATCGCCGATGCTGTGGCCGAGCGAGTCATTGATGTCTTTGAAATGGTCGAGATCGAGAAACATCAAGGCCAAATGACCGTTGCTGCGCTTCGCCAGGCTGAGGGCATATTTAAGATGATCATTCAGCTGGGTGCGGTTCGGCAATCCGGTAAGCCAATCGAAATTCGCCAGATAGTGAATATGTTCCTCGGCGCGTTTGCGTTCGGTAATGTCAGAAAAATTGCCGACATAATGCGTGGTTTTATCGTCACTGTCCTTAACGGCAGTAATTGTCAGCCACTTTGGGTAGATGCGCCCGTCCTTATGTCGATCCATAATTTCACCTTGCCAGTAGCCCTCGCTGTGCAATGTCTTGTGCATGGCATGGTAGAAAAAACTATCGTGACGGCCGGATTTAAGCATGGAGGGTTTGTTACCGATCGCTTCTTCCGTTGAGTAGCCGGTGATGATTGTAAAGGCTTGATTGACCCGGACAATAATCTGGTTGGCATCGGTAACGATAATGCCTTCCTGCGTTTGAAATGCAGTAGCGAAAATACGCTGTTCCTGTTCCGCAAGTTTTTTCTTGGTAATGTCGCGTACAGCGCCTACGGTGCGAACAGCTCGGGAGACGTCTCCATCGGTCTCAAAGAATGTTTGCGACCGCGTTGCCAGCCACCCCACTTCGCCATTCCGGCGAAAAATCCTGTAGTCGATGTCGAGGAGACCGTTTCCGGATGAATTTTGAGCATGCCGGATAGCTTCGATAACCCGCTTCCGGTCGTCAGGATAAATGCTGTCGGTAAATGTCTGCGTAGTCACGAGTTCATCGGCGTCCCATCCAAAGTGGGTACGCAGTTCAGGGGAACAATAGATCGAATCGTTACCATAAGTTTGTTCGAAAACACCGGTCCCGGAGACGAGGGTAGCTTGATACAGCCTGTCTTCGTTTAATCGAAGAACTTCACTGACCCGTTCTTTTTCTTCAAGATTACGCTTCCGCTCGATCTCCATGCCGATGCGCTGGCCGATGATGTGCAGAACCTCTTGATCCTCATTGGTAAAATCATGCGGTTTATCGTCCAGCAGGCAAGTGATAGCCACCACTTTTCCGTGATTATCCAAAGAAGGAAACCCACAGTAAGCAACGGCGTTATGGTCTTGAAGAAAAGCCGCTTCGGGGAAAAGTTCTTTTACTTGGTTATAGACTCTAATATCTTTCGTCTCCTCAACCGTTGCGCAAGGGGTGCTTGCCAGCAAGCATGACCCCGCATTTTCGTATATTTCCCCATTTATATACACGGCCAGGAAATTAAGCCGCTCCCCTTGTATTTCGGACAGGCAAACAAGCTTGACTTCCAGCAATTCACCGATCAGTTTGGCCGCATGCTGGAAAATTTCCATGGGGTCGCCCGATAACGTCAAACTCAGTTCAAACAGCTTTTTAAGTCGGGATATTTGGGCGTCTTTCATGGCGGGGTTAAATTTAAGTTGAGCTGCATTCTTGATCTAATTGTTTGTTAATTATACCGAATTCATCATGTCGGCGCATTCCGAATCGAAGCGGCGAATGACTGGACTAAAAGGCATTGTGTTAAATCTTATCCGGCAGTATCGACTGCCGGGCCGTGCTGTGAAAATGATGAACCCTGCTCTCAGGCTGCCCAAAATGTCAGATTCGC
>Ga0160180_100977_pt1 | contig 19626 bp, 14 predicted proteins | sample met4sta_3_FD_108559 | JGI IMG/M metagenome (GOLD analysis project Ga0160180, IMG submission 108559) | Synthetic bacterial communities of pure cultures from sediment of Lake Washington, USA, under low oxygen conditions - MT... | ecosystem: Engineered > Modeled > Simulated communities (microbial......
ATTAGGTTGGATATTCAAGCTGATAACTTTTTTATAGACAGAAACTATGCTATCTGACCTTATTCAAGATGCACTGGATTTATTATGTAAATTCTCTGGAGTCTAAATTAATTATGTTTTGGAACTTTCATAAAAAAGAATCTGCTCAAGCAGTGACCAATAACCTGGAATCTAAATTTAAACCAGAACCAGATCCGGAACATAATAATAATGTTTTAGTAACCAGAAAAGTTGTTGATATACCTGTTTCATTTTTAAAAACACTAAAGCCCATTTCTCAATTATTAAATGGGAAGGGTATGCAACAATTAAAAATTACAGCCGCTAATTTTGCGCCAAGTTCAATTATTTTTAACCGAGGAACTGAAGCAGACTCGTTAATATATGTAATTAAAGGTAATGTCCACTTGGAAGCAAATAATGGTTTAGTACAAGAAATAGTAGGTGGATCATTCAAAGCATTATATCCGCTGTCTGCGGGTAGACAGCATTGCATGACTGCAATCGCAAAATCCAATGTAACGGTGATATATATTTCGCAAGACGTTCTGCTGATGGAACGCCCTGTTATTGCTCCTTTGGAGAATAAGCTAAGCATTTCCGAGCATCTTAAGGATAATTTATTTTTTAATCGTTTTTACGAACATTTAATACGTGGAGACCTTAAAACGCCAAGCTTCCCAAATGTCGCATTAAAATTTCAGAGAGCCGTTCAGCAAGGTTGCGATATTAAGGAAATTACTAAAATCGTTAATCTTGATCCGGTGATTGCCGCAAAACTAATTCAGGTCGTTAACAGTCCTATTTATCGTTTACCGGATCCAATTACCAGTAATTTTAACGCAGTGCGTCGTCTTGGCTTGCAGATTACTCGCAACTTGGTTACCGCTTTTAGTATGAAAAATTTGATAAAATGTGAGAAGCCTCTAATTAAAAAACACATACAAGATACTTGGATGCATAGTATAAAAGTTTCCAGTATCAGCTATATATTAGCTCAACTCACTCACAAAGTAGATCCTGAAGAAGCGCTGCTTGCAGGACTGCTGCATAATATCGGCGTACTACCGATATTAGTGTTTGCCGATAGTTTGCCGGAAGATGCCTACCGATCATTTGACATCGATTTTTGTATCAGTGAAATGCACGGCCAAATTGGCACTATTATTCTTGAAAAGTGGGGATTTCCGGATAGATTAAAATTAATACCCTTACAATCTACAAACTGGTTTGAAAATAGCAACAAAGATCTCAGTCTGATTGATATTGTGTTATTAGCGAAATACCATCATCTTTTAAATAACCTCAGCGACACCAAGCTACCTTTAATCAGTACGCTACCCGTTTTTCAAAAACTGAATAACCAACAGTTAACACCGGAAATGTCTCTGCAAATAATACAGGATGCTCAGCAACAAATTTCAGAAACAATGAAAATTTTTACGACTTAAATTCTTATTTTCAACCCTTTTACAACTTATTCTTTTATAAATTTTAAGGAAAAAAACATGGACTTTCTCTTACCTTCCTTCAAAAAAAATAAAAACGTATTGCCAAGATGTAGTCTTGTTTCAGAAAATATTTCAATGCATGTTGTACAAAAACTCTTTCCGATCAGGAATTACGATAATGAAAAACTTTTAGCCTTTACATCCGACCTCAAATCTGAAACTTTTCCTAAACAAACTACCTTGTTTCATTACGGTGAAAAGACTGACTCAGCCCTCTATTTGTTAAAAGGTACTATTTCTTTATCGGATGAGAATGGCAAAATTTATGAAATAGTGTCTGGAACTGGAGAGGCCACGTTTCCGCTCTCAAGCGGTTCAATACACACAACAACGGCCATTACTAAAACTGATGTGAGCGTCTTGCGCGTCTCACAAAAGATCATGTCCAGCAAACATGCCCCGGCATCACCGCTTTCAGAGCTGGTTGCCCCAGACGAGTTAACAGAAAATCGTTTGTTCCACAGTTTTACTCAACACTATATCAATGATGAGCTAGACATACCTTCATTGCCGGATGTTGCCGTTAAATTGCGCAACGCCATGCAGCGCGATGCAGGTATTACCGATATTGTTAAGATTATTCAATTTGATCCGGTCATTTCAGCCAAGCTGATCGGCTTAGCCAACTGCCCTCTTTATGTTAGCGTAACGCCTGTAAAAAGCTGTCTTGAAGCGGTAACCCGTATTGGTTTAAATGCGACTCGCAACTTGGTCATGGGTTTAAGCCTCAGCCGTATTTTCAAAAATAATTCACCGCTTATAAAAAAATACGTTGAAAAAATCTGGAAACAAAGCCTTTATATTTCCTCGCTCAGTTATGTGTTGGCTGCTGCCACCAGACAAGCCAATCCACAAGAGGCGCTACTTGCAGGACTTATCTGCGACATAGGTTCTATACCTTTCTTAAGTTTTGCAGCTAATCTTCCTGGGGACTATTTCACTGAATCGGATATTGAACTTGCTTTGCCTTACGTTAAAGGCCCGGTAGGATACAAGATTCTGCTCGACTGGGGATTTTCTGAGGAATTTCTTAAAGTTCCGGTTTATTCTAATGACTGGTATCAAAACAGTAGTGAAGAACTTAATTTAACTGACATAGTCGTACTTTCCCGGTTGCATAGCAAAATCGGACAACCAGGGATGCCTGAGCTGCCCGCTATTACCTCTATTCCTGCGACCGGCAAATTAAAAAACTTTTCACTTTCACCTGAGCTTTCCTTAAATATACTGAGTGAAGCCAAGCAGCAAATTAATGATACGATGAAAGTGTTTTCCAACTAATCAATTTTAATAGCTCGCTCTGTAACATCAGCTCTTAACTTTAAAATTAGTTCTCTTTCCCTCGCTTGCTCTTTGTGTTATCAAGTTTTATCGTATTCATAGAACTACCAAGCGGTTCGAGGCTCAATTTAACTTGGCTCTTCGAACTTCGACCGCCATCGTCGAAAGTTTCAGCATTGAATTTAATAAATTTATCCAGCGCTTTCGCGGCTTTTTCCTTGTCTAAAAAAGGCCCATAAACACCTTCGCGCGCAGAAAAAAACCACTCCATTAGGCCTGTTTCGACATTACGTTGGCAAAAAGTCCGATCACCTTCAAACATTGATAATTACCTATAAAGACAATTGATTTATGTATCGATGAAAATTAATCAAGTTGAACAGGTTTTCAAGCTCCAAATTAAAAAACCCCGCTTAATGAATCTTCGTAGACAGTCAGTATTGCTATGTCAGCTAATAACAACATACTACCTAAATCCTGTATGTTAGAAAACAGTAATAATTACATGCACTATTTTTCAGCAATGCTTTACAGGATTTAGGTATGCCATTTATCGAAAGCCACTTTACCGCATTACAAATGACCATCAACCAAACGCTCCAGCTCCTTGGTTAACGCAATATAAGGAAACAGGTTCACCGGCAAGGCGCTGTTAATTTCCTGATAAATACGCCGGTATCGGTTGATTTTATAGTGTTCATCCGGCTGCTCAAAGTAGTCGGCACACGTTTCAGCTTTGCTTGCCAGGATGCCTTTAATCACCAGGCCGATCACCCGCTTCATATCCTCTTGCAATTCATTCAGCACTTTTCGTTCCCAAGCATCGTGCATGGGTATTTTCGCCAACTGTTCATTGACTTCATTCAAGCCCAGATAACGGGTGATTTCATTAAACAGCTTCAAGGCGGCGACAAAATTCTGCTCGGTTTCGGCGGCCAATGAGACGATCAGCGGAAAATCATTGAGGCTGGCTATAAACGCCATACTGAGTGCCAGTTGCTCGGGAATGCCGTCTTGCCGATATTGCTCCAGCTGCTCGCTAAACTCGGCATAGTCGCTTTTAAAATAGTGTTCATAGTCCTTTAAATGGCGGCTATAGCACTCAATGGTCTGTGCGTTCGGCCGGATTTTTCTGCCCTGCATCAAGGCCCAGCGACAAAAACCGGCCAGGGTATTTTCCAGTTGCATCAATAACCGATATTGCTTGTCGGCCGCTATTTTATTGTCCAGCGCACTAATCGCCTGCCGCAAGGCATCGCTATTTAAAACCCGGTCGAAGGTCAGATAACAGGTGACATGATCCAGAGTGTTTTCGCTATCGGCATCCAGGCTTAAAAACCCGCAACCGGCCTGATTGATGATTTTATTGCTGATCAGGGTGGCTTTAATTTCATGGGCCAAGGGGTGCGCGGACAGATAGCTTGCGTACTGTTTGCTGATCTGTTCGGGAAAGTAGGCATGCAGATAACAGCTGCAACATTCTTCCTGCAGCAAGGCGGACTGATCCTGTATCACTTGGGTCAGGTACATTTTGCTTGCGGCCATCAATACCGCAAGCTCAGGCCGGGTAATGACTTGTCCGGGCCGGGACATGACTTCTTTGGTTAGCGGAAAGCATTCAACCGCTCTATCGAAAAATCCGACGGTTTCCAAACGTTCGGCCAGTTGCAAAAAAGCCGCCGGAGTTTCGACGCAACGCAGCTGTTCCAGGGATAAACAAAGGCTTTGGGCGATATTATCGGCCAGCACCAAGCGGCACACATCCTGGGTCATGCTGATAAACAACGGTTGGTAATCGGCAATCAGCTTTTTCTTTTGCAGACCGACCAGGAAGATTTTTAAATTCACTTCATGATCGGAGGTATCGACGCCTGCCGAGTTATCGACCGCATCGGTGTTAACGCACCCTCCCTCCAGACTGTATTCGATGCGCGCTTTTTGGGTAAAACCCAGATTAGCCCCTTCGCCGACAACACGGGCGCCCAAATCGGCCGCATCCACCCGCACGTTATCGTTAGCCCTATCGCCGACATCTTCGTGTTTTTCGGTACTCGCTTTTACGTAAGTGCCGATACCGCCCAGCCATAATAATTCCACCGGAGCCGTCAGTAAGTAACGGATCAGGGATTCGCCATCCAGCGATTTGTAGCGCAGGCCTAACCACTTTTTCAGCTCGGCGGAAACCGGAATATCTTTGGCCGATCGTGGATAAACGCCGCCACCTGCCGAAATAAGCGTCCGGTCGTAATCATCCCAGCTGGAGCCGGGCAACTCGAACAAACGCTTGCGTTCATTAAATGCCGCATCGCTATCGGACGGATTCGGATCAATAAAAATATGCTGGCCGCTAAAAGCCGCCAATAGCCTGATGCACGGCGACAGCAACATGCCGTTACCGAACACATCGCCGTCCATGCTGCCGATACCGACTACGGTAAAGGCTTCGCTTTGTATGTCTTTGCCTAACTCGCGAAAATGGCGTTTTATACATTCCCAGGCACCGCGAGCGGTAATACCCAGCGCTTTGTGGTCATAACCGCGGGAGCCGCCGCTGGCAAAGGCATCGCCCAGCCAGAATTGATATTCTGCCGAAACCGCATTGGCAATATCCGAGAACTGCGCCGTGCCTTTATCGGCAGCCACCACCAGATAAGGGTCCGGATCATCGTAGCAGACGATGTTCTGCGGCTTGACGACCTTGTCGTCGATATAATTGTCGGTTAAATCAAGCAAACCGTGTATCAAGGTAAGGTAGGCTTTTTTTCCTGCTTCTTTGATTCCCAAGCCGAGTTTTGAGTTATTTCTTTTAACTACAAACCCGCCCTTGGCTCCTGTCGGGATAATCAGGGCGTTTTTGCTGATCTGGGTTTGCATCAGTCCCAGAATTTCAGCCCTGAAATCATCGGGACGATCCGACCAGCGAATACCGCCGCGGGAAATCTTGCCGCTGCGCAAATGGATGCCTTCCATATCCACGGCATGGACATAAATCTCGTTTTGCGGCTTGGGAGCGGGCATGTCGATAATCCCCAAACTGTTAATTTTGAAGGCGATGAAATAATCCGCCAAGCCGCGGCGCACATGAAAATTACAGCGCATCGTTGAATTAATCAGGTTAAACAAGGTGCGTAAAATCCGGTCATCATTAATATCGGAAACCGATGCGATGCTCTCCATCAATTGCAAACGTAACGGAAATAATATCTGTTCTTCCCTGATTACGGGATCATCCCACTCAGGATTCGGTCTAAAACGGGCTTCGAATTTATTAAACAGGCAGAGCGCAACTTGCGGGTTGTTGATCAACGCATGATGAATGCTGGCTCGGGTAGTTCGATGACCCAGTTGCAAATAATAGTTCCGGTAAGCCCTGAGCACGTCGATTTCCTGCCAGGCCATTCCGGTCAGGATACAAAGCTTGTTGAGCGCGTCATTTTCCACTTGCCCATCCATCATCACTCGGATGGTTTCCAGCATCCGGCTTCTTAACTTGGCGAAAGAAGCGCACTGGCTTTTTGCCTTAATGGTGAAGCTTTTAATAAACAGGGTAATGCCATCAACCGTAATCGAAAATTGCACCTGATCCATTACCCTTAAATGCATATTTTCCAGGACCGGAATATATTCGTCCAGATAACGCGGCTGTCGGCTGTAAAAATGCAGCCGGTAGTGTTCGACTTGTCTGCCGGGATTAAGCAGGCTGATGCATTGATTGTTTGAGGACGTAATCTGCTCAAGATTCAGCATATCTTTTAGCGCATACCGCGGCGAAACCAGCGCCCGATATTCGGCTGAAAACGCGGCATGATATTTTTGCCACAACGACTGGCCGGCTTGTTTGCCCAAAGCCCTTTCAGCGATACGCTGCAAGGCAATCGGCCAGGTTTTGGTAGATCTGTTCAATTGCTTATTCGCCTTATTGAAGGTTTACAACATGATTATTTGTTAGCGGGATCGTTTTCAGCTCAGATGTTTTATGATTTCCAAAACATTGCAGTCGCCCTGCCGGGTATAGGTCACCGAATCCATCAAGGTACGGATGAAAAATATACCCATGCCGCCTTCTTTGGGGTGATCGAAATCAGGTAACGGCACGGACTCCAGATCAAAGCCCTGGCCGTGATCATAGACCTTGATGTTCAGTTCGTTTTCCTGAATATTGATGGTGATTCTGACGGTATCGCCCGGGTTCGTCAGTGTCCCATGTTTGATGGCATTAACGGTCGCTTCCGTTAATACCAGATTTAAATGATAAGCCAACGCCTCCCGATCGCCGGAAAATTCGTCCAGTTCTTTCGCTATATGCTCGCCGATACTTCCGATCAAATCCAGATATTTGGTCTGCGTCGGAATGATTACCTCTACCTGAATAATCGAATTACACATATAAAACCTCTAGGTTTCGTTGTCAAAAGCCTCATTTAAATCCGCGTAAATATCAAAAACCCTGTTCAAGCGGGTTAACTCGAACATCGATAACACCTGTTGCTGCATGTTGGCTAAAGCCAGTTTGCCTGACTTGGCCGCTGCATTTTTATAACCTGACAGCAAAGCGCCCAAACCGGAGCTATCAATAAATCGCACATGCTCGAGCTGGACGATAATATTGACATCGCCCTGCTCTATCAGATGCAAAACAGCTTCCTTTAATTCTCCTGAATTATGCGCGTCGATCCTTTCTTCCTTGATAAACAGGATGGTACAGCCATTTATTTTTTCCAGATTTAAATTCATTGGCTTTTCTTAAGTGTGGTGAATATTTAAAACAAATCCTGTACTCGAATCATAGCACCATCAGCAACATTACAAATCTATTATCCTAAAAACCGGTTGGGATAGTGTTTCTTACCCGCCGGTAATTTGTTGCACGTCCTGATTTACCTCATCATGTTCATGCGCAACGGTACGGACATGAATGTCCCGCTGCGGAAAAGGAATTTCTATCTTATGCTCGCGCAGGGCTTTTTCAAGCCGAATATGCAAATCGTGCGCAACCGGCAGTCGATTCGACAGTTCACTGACATAAATACGAATAGAAAAATTCAGCGAGCTATCGCCAAAACCGACCAGCAACACGCTCGGCTCAGGCTCCGCAAGCACCATCGGCGTTGAGCTTACCGTATCGATCATGATTTTATGCGCCAGATCAATATCGGAACCGTAAGCGATACCCACAGGAATCACTACACGGGTTATTGGATCGCTTAAAGTCCAGTTGATAAGCTGACTGGTAATAAAGGTTTTGTTCGGCACAATCAGGTCTTTCTGGTCCATGTCTATCAGCGTGGTGGCGCGCATCTGAATACGGCTGACTTTGCCGGTGACACTGCCGATAGTGACGGTATCGCCGACCCGAATCGGGCGTTCGAACAACAGGATAATACCCGACACCATATTGGCGAAGATTTCCTGCAAACCGAAACCCAACCCGACACTGAGCGCTGCAACCAGCCACTGCACCTGCGACCAGCTGCCGCCCAGCTCGTTGGCGACGCTGATAAAGCCTATCGAAAATAAAACATATTTAGCCAGCTGATTGACCGCATAACGACCGCCCGCCTCTATCGACAAGCGCCTGAAAACCAGTAATTCCATCACGCCGGAAAAATTTCGTACCGCGACCACCGCAATAAAAACATATAACCCGGCCAGAAAGAGATTGGTCATGGTTATCGGTTGATAACTGTCCTGATTATCGATATTAACCAGATGCTGCCAGAGCACGATACGATCCAGAAATGAAAAAGCGGGCAGGATGTTTTTCCAGGTCATCCAGAAACCGATCACCAGCGTAAAACCGATAAAGACATTAAGCAGCTTTATGGTTTGGGCATTGATTTTAGGAATATCGATTTGTTGTTCATCGACCGGCAACACAGGGTCTTCCGACCCGGCCAGATGTTTTTCGGTAACCGCCGCAGCTTTACGTTTTTGCCTGGCATTGGTAATAGCCAACTGCCGGTTAACCAGCGTTAGCCAACGAAACACCAGCGCATGAATGATGATGGTCGAAAAAATCAGCCGCAGGGTAATAATCAGCTTTTGCTGCAACTCCAATGCGCTCAAATAATAGCCTGCAACCGCAAAGCCGATAATAACCAACGGTATGCAGATGGCAGCCACATACCAGCCGTAGCGCAGTTTAGCGATCCACCCTTCTGAGTTCTTGAGGATATAGCCCTGCAATAACCCGGTGGATGGCTTTAACACCCGGCCTGCAAACACTGCCATTACAATCATGATAATGATCAACGCCAGACGGCCGACACTGTCGCTATGCGCGGAAAATTTCGATGCACCGGTACTGCTGATAATAAACACCCCCGGCACCACAATAAAACGTATCCAGGAAATCTGCTTGCGCAAAAGACTGACTGTCGTTTTTTGCCATTGGAAATGTTTACTCGCTATGCCATCGACTGCAAACAGGCGATAAAAAAATTGTATAAAAAACAAAGGCAGTGCAGCCCCCCGTAACCCTTCCCCGATGGCTTTAGTGAAGTCGGCAACCTGAATGCTGCTACTCAAAAACCAGCCCAAATAGTAGAGAAGTATCGGTAGAGACAAAACCAGTATTAAGTTGTAGGCTAGCGCTCTTAAGGTGTAATAAAAACTATCCGTTTTTCCCGCGATAGCCGTTAACTGCAATTTTGCCCAATTCCTGCTCAACTGTAGGCCGACAAAGCACAGTATCGCAATAAAGGTCAAAAACAGATGATAAAGGGTCAGCTTAGCCGCATCTGTAACCACCGCCATCCAGTTAAACGGCGACAACAGCCATTGCGTGGAATGATACAAATCGGCTATATAACTCAAGTTAATCGGCTCGGAACTGGGCACCCATAACAAACGCTCGTCCAAATAGATGGCGAATTTACCGGCCTGAGTACTCATCTGTTGTCTGGCAAAATCAAAGTCGCCCAAGGTGCGCAGATACGTGGTGTAAGCAACCGACAGCTTATTGAGCAGCTCTTTCTGATTGTTCAGCAGCACCCGTAACTCAGCCTGTGTCATCATGCGTTGATCCGCCGGCAAGGCTTGATCGACCTGCTGTTTCATCATGTCGTTTAGCACGGCGTCAACATCCATCAGCCGTTTCAACTGGTCCTCAACCTTGAATTGCGCAAGACTGGTTACTGCGGTTTCATTCTGAATAGCCTGGGACTGCTGCTTAAACTCATCCTGGATCGATAAATTACGCCGCTGCTCACGCAGGATTTTTCCCAAAGCCGGGCTTAAGCCCGCCAGACTGATTTTCTTTTCAGCGCTTTTAAAGTCGGTTTCAATTTCGCCGGCTTGAGCCTCAACCTGAGTTTTTTGTTCGGTATAGTGTTCAATTTTGGCCGTAATGTCCTGCAAATCGCGGCTGTATTGAATATTCTCCCGCGTACTTTCCTGAATAAGGGGGTGCTTGCCGGAAACCGCTTTTTCCGCCTGACTGAGTGCATCCTGCATTTGCTTCGCTTCCCGCTGCCGCAGATCGAAAGTAAGGTTTTCGATTGCCGCAACAACAGGATTTAACGCCGCCTTTTGACTATCCAGCAACTGAAACTGGGTTTTAAGCAATTCGACTCTGGCCGGATTGCTGATGGCTTCAACATCAAGCATTTTCAGTTCGGCAGCGCGTGAGTCAATCAAGGTCTTCAGCTGCACTTGCCTGGCTTCGGCTTCCAATTTCGCATCGGCTTTACCGATCGGAACTTCCAGTTTTTTCTGTGCCGCTTCCATATCTTGCTGTGCCGCGACCATTTCTTCGCGAATCAGCTGCGGACGGCTATTTTGCACAGCCAGCTCGCTTTCAAGTTTCCTTATCTGCTCATCCAGATTACTAATCTTCCCTTTTTCAAGAATAAGCCGTTGTTCAAGCTCCTCGACCGGTATCCGGCTAAAATCCTCCAGTTTTTGTTTGGAAACTTTCAGCAGGGTCTGCTCAAGTTCCTTTTGCAGTTTTTTGGTTTGCTCCGGCGCTTGCTTGAGAGCCGCCTTAAAGTCCGCTGTCTGCGCGTTAAGCTTTTCGATATTGCTCAAATTATCTTCAGCCGCCTGATAAATAGACAGCAGCTTGGATTTTGTCGCCTCATCAATGCCTTCCCGGGTATTGATGGCGTCGATTTTGGCCTTTAGCATGTCTTGATTTATTTCAAACGCTACGCTTTTTTGCCCGACACCCGGCGTCGCGCTTTTAGCCCACGCCCCGGTTGAACCTAAAGCGATAATAAGCAATAAAAACAGCAAGGGATGAATCTTCGATTGAGCGGCAGGGAAATTAATGATTTTCATAGATTAAATAGTACAACGAGGAATGAATTTACAAAGGCATTGTAAACTGTTTTTGCCGGTTCCGAAGCAGGAAGCTTGGGAAGAGTGTGATTTAAAATGCGGTTTTTTGGCTACCCGCTATTCAAGTTCAATATTATTAATTTAAGCTCAATGACATTAATTAAGGCTTAACCGTTCGTCCTTATCCTTCGACTGCGCCCAGAATTAAAGGCATTGTCAAAGGATACTCGATTAAGCCGTTTCATGGTTCGACCGCATTTTTAACTCGACACATCGTTCCCAAGCTCTGGCGCGGGAACGATACAAGGTATTTCCCGCCGCAAGCAGCCGGATAAACAAGAAGGGTTGTAATCTGTTTTTTCCTCCATCCATTGAATTCTCTAAATAGATAAAGCCAGGGGCGATTTATCCCGTCATGACGTGTTACTTCAAATCATGTAGGTGCTTAACTAATGATTAAAGCGAGTATAAACACGCCCCGCTATCGTCACACCGGCCAACGCAAGCGCACCGGAAACGATACCCGCCAGAGCATTAAGCAGCGAAAAAGTCAGCGTTTCCAATATGCCGCCGATGCCGGACAAAGCGTTGGCGCTTTGAGCAAGATACTCGATGAAGTGGTGCGCTACGGGAATGCCGTGAGTGATAATCCCGCCGCCCACCATAAACATCGCCGCAGTGCCGACAACTGCCAGCAACTTCATCAAGTAAGGTGCGCCACGCAGACAGGCTCGGCCGATTTTATGCTGTATTTTTGTCCATAGACCGACACCCGGCTGTTGGCACAAGTAAAGTCCCGCGTCATCGAGCTTAACAATGACTGCCACCAAGCCGTATACGCCGATTGTCATAATCAGCGCAATGCCGGAAACCACCGCCACTTTGGTCGCAAAAGCCTCAGTTGTTACTGCGCCCAGCGTGATGACGATAATTTCTGCCGACAGCACAAAGTCGGTACGAACGGCGCCCTTGATCTTGTCCTGCTCAAACGCCACTAGGTCGATCCCAGCATCGGCTACTGCCGCAGCCAGTTCGGCATGACGGGCTTCATCTTCGGCATGCGCATGCAGCAACGGGTGCGCCAGTTTTTCAAAGCCCTCAAAACACAGATAAGCGCCGCCGAGCATCAGCAGCGGCATGATCAACCAAGGCGCAATCCAGCTGATCGCCAACGCCGTCGGCACTAAAATCAATTTGTTTTTCAGTGAGCCTTTCGCTACCGCCCACACCACCGGCAGCTCCCGATCTGCCCGAATGCCGGACACTTGCTCGGCATTCAGCGCCAAATCATCGCCCAAAACACCGGTAGTTTTCTTCGCCGCGATCTTGGTCATCAGGGCCACGTCATCGAGGACTGCGGCAATATCATCAAGTAAAACTAGAAGGCTTGCACCGGCCATATTGGGTTCTTTTGGGTAGAGGTTGATTGAAGAGATGCCGGGCTTTTTACTGCCTGCATTATAATTAAATAAGGGAATTGCCCGATATACGGTTCTCGATTTCCGTTAACATCCGTGTGGCTGCATAAATCAAATCCGCTACGCGCTCGTGTCCTAAGTTGATCGCGTCGGCGAGCACTTCCGGGGCTTCGATATATTCATGCACCATTTGATTCCTGAGCTTTCTGGTTTCCATCCAACTATCGCTGGACTTGATCCAGCCCAGGCGCTCGGCACGATCCAGGTTGTCCACTGCCGTGGCGGTGCGCTCACCGACGAATGCAAGCAAATTGGGCAGAAGCTTGTCGCCTAAGGTGTCCTGGAGCCGCCCGAACCGGCTGATAAAGGCTTCCACTCTTTCGGCCAAATCTTCATCGCTATCCAGTTGGGCAACAAGGGCCAGCGTCAATGGCTGGGCGAATAACCGGTTATCGGTGCTTTGTAAATGTTTGATCTCGCGCCTGACGACTTTGGCAAGGAATAGCAGCCTTTCTTGATGCGGGGTGAACTTGGTCATAGGAGTATGCCTTCTTCCTGAGCAATTCGGTGTATGGCGCTTTGCGTAAGATTGGGCGCACGTAACATGACATCGACTTTTCTGCCGCCGATCGCCCGTGAGACCCGTACGGCTAGACGAGCCGAAAGCGCTGCGGGATGCTCGACGGGATGGTCGAAATCAATCATCAGGTCGACATCGCCGCCGCGCGCGTTATCATCCAATCGGGAGCCGAACAAGCGTATGGCTGCCGCATCCGGTGCAATGGAACCGATTGCTTCGCGTAAGGCGGCGATATTTTGGGGGCTAAGGCGCATCAGTAGTTCTCATTTCTTGGGAATCCTTTACTGGCGTTTTCCTATGGATGAGGCATTGTATCAGCAAAGCTTTTTGCAATTAAAAAATCACCTGTGCCTCATTTAGATAGTAATCCTCTCACCGACTTTGGGAATATTCGCATCCCAGCCGGTACGCTTGAAACAAGTCTGCAACGATAAAGTCGCCGACTTCTCGCCATGAATCAAGTAAAGTCTCGGCTTGGGTGCTTTAAAATGTCCCGCCCACTGCAACAACTGACTTTGATCGGCATGGGCGCTTAACGCGCCCAAGGTATGCACTTTGGCCGCGACATTAACATCAGCGCCCAGGATTTTCAAATGCGACTTTTTACCGTCAACGATAGCCCGGCCTAAAGTGCCTTCAGCCTGAAAGCCTGCGATGATGATATGCGCATTGCGCCGCCACAAGTTGTATTTAAGATGGTGACGAATCCGCCCGCCATTACACATGCCGCTGCCGGCAATGATAATCGCGCCGCCGGCGATACGGTTGACGGCCATTGATTCTTCGGCTGTCTGTGAATAGATCAAGCCCGGCAACCAGGCTTGCCAACCGCCGGGCGCAATTTTGGTAAATTCGGGATCATCAACATTGAATAAATGGGTATTTTCAGCGTAGATATTGCTGGCGCTGATCGCCATCGGGCTATCTAGGTAAATCTGCTGCTGCGGCAGTCCGCCCTGACGCTGAATTTTACCCAGCCAGTAAATCAAGTCCTGGGTCCTGCCCACGGCAAAAGCCGGAATAATGACATTGCCGCCGCTTTCTGCGGCTTCCGCCAATGTTTCGCGCAATTCATCCAGCGTGTTGCCCAGCGGTTTATGGTCGCGGTCGCCGTAAGTGGATTCAAGCAACAAGACATCGGCTTCGGTTAAAACAGTCGGATCACGCAGTAACGGCGAATTCAGGTTGCCCAAATCGCCGGAGAAAACCAGTGTTTTGGTTTTATCTTTATCGTTGATGCGCAATCGCACGATCGACGAACCGAGTATATGCCCGGCCTCATAAAATGAAACGCTTAACTCGGGCAGTATTTTGGTTTCCACGCCATAGGATATCGGCTGACGTAGCGCCAGTAACATCTTTACATCCGCCTCTGTATATAAAGGTTCAAGCAGCGGCTTCCCGGCGCGTTCCCGGCGCTTGTTTTCCCATTCGGTATCTCGTAATTGCAGATGAGCGGCATCCATCAGCATCAATTCCAGCAGTGGAAAACTGGCCTCGGTCAGAAATACCGGCCCCTTGAAACCGTCTTTAGCCAGTTTGGGCAAGCGTCCGCAATGGTCGAGATGGGCGTGAGACAAAACCACGGCATCAATGCCGGCGGGATCAAAGGGAAACTCGGCTTCATTTTGTTTTTCTGTTTCTCTCGATCCCTGAAACATCCCGCAATCAAGCAATATGCGGCTGGAGCCGGTTTCCAATAAATAACAGGAACCGGTAACTTGGCCTGTTGCGCCTAAAAAAGTGAGATTTGTCATTGCCTTGCCTTATAGTGTGTAAAACTCAGTAAATAATGTCGCCATATAGATAAATGACCCGTTTGGCCGTTGTCAAATTTCCTCGAACGATGTAGTTGATGTTAAAATTATATTATTACCGAGACGCATACCAAAAGACTGATTGTCTTATTAAAAAGAGGTTTGTGGTAACCCAACTGCAAAACTTAACATCACGAACATTCAGCGAAGAAATAAATTGAAAAAGACCATAAGACACTATATGCCCCGATTGCTAATATTTCTTTTCATGGGCCTCCCCATGCAGGCGTTGCTTGCTGAAGAAACCGTCAATCAGGAACCCGGCATAGCTCAGGAAATTACCGCCATTATTGCGGCAAAACAGCACCCTTATCTGATGCTGTCCAATTTTCCCAATCGTACCGACGATCTTGAGTCCCTCTACAAGATGTCGAACCACCAGTTGCTGTGGCTGGGCAATGCTAATGCAGAAAAGAACATCACCGATGCTCTTGATCTATTGGCAACTGCGACAGTTCACGGATTAAAGCCTAAAAATTACGATACTGAAACGCTACGGCAAAAGCTACAGCCTGCCTTAAAGCTCAAGCCGGATTCCTACAAGGAATTAGCGCTATATGATACGGCGCTTAGTATATCGTTACTACGCTTTCTGCATGATCTGCATTATGGCCGGGTAAATCCGCAGGGCATAAATTTTAACTTGAAGTTAAGAGAAAAAAAGCTGATTGATTTACCTTTGTTAATTAAAAACAGTCTGGCGCAAAACAATCTGGCTCAATTACCGCTATCGCTTGAACCTCAATTCAAACAATATCAAAAGTTAAAACAGGCATTGGCTAATTACCGCCAACTTGCCGCAAACGCGGTGCCTTTTAAACTGGACGTTAAAGAAACGTTACACCCCGGTGAATCTCATCCGCAAATTGCCGAGCTGCGCCGGTTTTTAACCACCGTAGGCGACTTGCCTGACGATAAATCGGTTATCGGCGCTGAACAATCATCGTTATACACTGACGCCATTGTTACCGGCGTTAAGGCGTTTCAAAAGCGACATGGATTGACTGCTGACGGTAATATCGGAAAAGGCTCGGTGGCCGCAATCAACGTACCTTTAAGCTACCGGGTAACACAACTTGAATTGGCTATGGAAAGGCTGCGCTGGTTACCGGAGCTCAATGTCGGCGCCTCAATTATTGTTAATATTCCGGCCTTTCAACTATGGGCGTTTGATTCGATTGATCAGCCGGATGCCAATATAGTCAATATGCGGGTCGTTGTCGGCAATGCGCTGAAAACCCAGACCCCGGTGTTGATGGCGGAAATGCACTTTATCGATTTCATGCCTTACTGGAATGTGCCCTACAGCATCATAAAAAATGAAATATTGCCCAAGTTGATTCAAAACAGCAATTACCTTGATAAGGAAAATATGGAAATGGTGTCTGTTTTCCGAGACGGGGAAAAGCCTGCAGCGCTTAACCTGGAAACCATGAACCTGCTTAAAGAGGGCAAGTTAAGAATCAGACAGCGGCCGGGGGGAAAGAATGCCTTGGGCAGGGTGAAATTTATTTTCCCCAATAAGGATGACGTTTACTTACATGACACGCCGGCAAATGCCTTGTTCAGCAAATCACGGAGAGACTTTAGCCATGGCTGTGTACGGGTTGCGAATCCTCAAAAATTGGCTGAATTTGCACTTAAAAATCAGGACAACTGGAACGCCGAGACGATACAACTGGCCATGAACACGCCAAAAATGCAGCGGGTCATATTGAAAAAGCCGATACCGGTGTTGTTTTTTTATACCACGGCTTTTTTTGATCAATATGATAATTTAGAGTTTTACCCGGATATTTATGGTCATGATGCTGTATTACTGGGAGCCCTGAGCAAACCGGATGACTTGTCTGACCAAGCGCTTTTTATCAGCACTAATTCGACGCAGGAAGCGGCAATCAAATAGACACAACATTTGTTACAAGAAACGTGGTAATTGCCGACGACAGCACAGACAGATATTTGCTCCTCGGTAATTGCCCCTGCATCTCCATGCAGCCGTGCGATAGATGCATTCACCATCTGCATGCAGGAGGTACAACCCAAGGATGGAGGAGCAATATATTACTTGATAAGCATCAATTGGGACGCTAACAGTTTGATTTAAGGAACACCGAGCGGTATGGGGAACGGTAAGCGATGTGCCGAGGCTGCATGAATACAGGAGGTAGCGCACCAAAAGTAGGCGGCGCAGGGAGCAGTTGCCGAGAACACCCAAAGCGAGCGCTTTACGACACTATATAACGGTAGGGGAAATTAACGAGGCCGCGAAGTTTTTATTCCTGAACTTCGCGGGTTTTATGCCTCCAGTTGATACGAAAAGCTTATATCCTATTTTTTGGGTCTTCCGGATAGAGCCTAGCCGGCCCAGGTTCTTACGCTACCGGTATCCAAATGCACAAAATCGGATCTTCCGTAATAACCGACACCGCCACGCTGCATGGCCAGCGCTGCATTTCTAATCCTTCGGGTATCTAAACCCTCAATGCGTATATCAATCGCCCTGCCCTCCATGTGCAGACTGTTTTTGGCGACGCCATCGCTGTGCTTACGCAAATCGGCATTGGTAGCCGGTGATCGATACCCGGAGACGATATGAAAGGGCTTTCTGACTTCGAGAGTATGTTTCAAATCATACAACTGATCCAACAATGCCGGATCAATCGGGTGGACCGTGCCGTCATGGTAGTCGCGAAACAAATGATTAATTTCGTGGAGCGCGTCTTTGATATAACGACCCTGCTCAAAATAAGTCAAATTCAACTGGTCGCCGGTATGGGTATTATGGAAAGCCAGCATCTTATGTGAAGGCGAGTTCCGATCAAACAGGCTATGGGTATCTATCGTGGATGAAGGCTTGTAGGAGGACAGCTGGTGGTGCTGATGCAGCGTGTCATGAACACGTGCCTTATGGTTAGCCGAGCGTGGGGGAAGTACTGTGTGAGAAGCTATATGTTTGACTTTAGCGTTTGCGACTCCGATTCCTCCAGCCATCAGCAAGGAGCCATAAGCCATATTTTTCAAAAATTTTCGTCGTGATGAAATGATGTCACTTTCATTCATGGTCGGTTGCACTCGCGCTCATACATTATACGTGTTAATACAGATGCGCTATTTTCGTCATTTAATCTTAAACTAATCTTAAGTATCCTTAAATATTCCATACATAAATATCTTTCCGGTTCTGCGTGTGTAGCATCATGAAACTATTAATGTTTTTTAAAATCGCCCCGTCATCAGGAACAAAATGAACCTATCGCTACTGACTCTGTTTGCGGTATTTGTATTAATCGCCGTGCGTAAAATCGGCCATTTTAATATCAGGATCTGGCAATCCATGACCTGCGGCGCAGCGGTGGTATTGGCTACCGGCGAGATTAGCGGACTTGATGCACTAAAATCCATCGATCTTAATGTCATGCTGTTTCTGTTCGGCATGTTTGTCGTCGGCCAGGCGCTGGTCGCCAGCGGCTACCTGTACGCCCTCGCCTATCATTTATTTAACCGGATGACATCCGTGCCGCAACTGGTTTGCGGCATTTTGTTCGGCGCGGCCTTGAGTTCTGCGCTGCTGATGAACGATACGCTCGCCATTATAGGCACGCCGCTGGTGCTGCGCCTGGCCAGGGAACACAACATCAACAGCAAGTTGCTGTTATTGACTCTGGCTTACGCCATTACCATCGGCAGCGTGATGAGCCCTCTCGGCAACCCCCAAAATTTCCTGATTGCCAGTCAAGGCGGATTACCCGCGCCTTTTCTGACTTTTTTTAAGGCGCTCGGCATCCCTACGCTGATTAATTTGGCTGTCACTTACCTGGTTTTACGTCTGGCTTATCGGCAGCACTTCATCACCGCTATGCCGCTTACCCATAACCCGGTCGAATTATTGGATAAAAAACTGGCCAAACTGGCCCAAGCCTCCTTGTTTTTGTTGATCGGGTTAATAACACTTAACATCATTCTGTCCGCCATGCACAGCACGATGCAGCTTAAATTAAGCCATATAGCCCTTATCGCCGCGTTACCGCCGATCTTGTTCAGCACTGCCCGCTTGCCCTTATTAAAAAGCCTGGACTGGTCAACCTTGCTGTTTTTTGCGGCCATGTTTGTGTTGATGTCCAGCGTCTGGCAAACCGGCATCATGCAGCAACAGGTTAATGAATTGCGCATAGACCTGACGACCATTCCGGCTATCATGCTGCTCAGCGCTTCGCTCAGTCAGTTGATTTCCAATGTGCCTCTGGTGGCGCTGTATCTGCCGATGCTGACTAATCCGAGTCCCGAATCGCTGATGGCCCTGGCGGCCGGCAGCACTATCGCCGGTAATCTGCTGATTTTGGGCGCCGCCAGTAATGTGATTATTATTCAGCATGCCGAAAAGCATGAAGCTACCCTCGGTTTTTTTGAGTTTGCCCGTGTCGGAATTCCCTTGGGCTTTGCCAATCTATTGATATACTGGGTATGGTTTCGCTGCTGGTACGACTGATCCCTAGTAAGGTAAATAATCGACCGGAAGCCTTGTAACAAAATAAAAAAAGTGTAGATTTCTCATTTACCACGAAGAACATAAAACTTCGTGATCTTCGTGTCCTTCGTGGTGAATGATTTTTTCTTACCTACAACGCTGCACCGCTAATGGACGACACTCATGCGCAAAAAAGCCATTAAACCCTCCGCTTATCTGACTGAAGTCAAAACGCTGTCGGATCGGATCGTCAAAGCTCAACAGCCAATCC
>Ga0160180_118896_pt1 | contig 16892 bp, 12 predicted proteins | sample met4sta_3_FD_108559 | JGI IMG/M metagenome (GOLD analysis project Ga0160180, IMG submission 108559) | Synthetic bacterial communities of pure cultures from sediment of Lake Washington, USA, under low oxygen conditions - MT... | ecosystem: Engineered > Modeled > Simulated communities (microbial......
AAAAAACCTGAGGCCTTACTGCAAGCTGAGCAACATATGCAACAAATCTGCGCCGATCTTAACGAATATGTTTCTCGTGACATTGACGGCTTAAGCACCGGGCTTTTTTTGCGTCGGCGGGTTGAGAAATCAGCTATCGACTGCGAGCAAGCGGCCATGGCGATCAAACCGCTGTTGAAGCCTTAGCGTATCAACGGCGGTCAGTCGGTTACGGCGTCAAAACCGTATTTTTCGCGGGCTTGCTGTTATCGATTTCAGGATAGTCCAACGTGTAATGCAAACCTCGGCTTTCCTTGCGCTGCTGTGCGCAACGAATGATTAATTCGGCGACAATAACCAGATTGCGCAATTCCAGCAAATCACTGGTAACACGAAAGTTACCGTAATATTCGGCGATTTCCTTTTTAAGCAATTCCACGCGATTCATTGCCCGGCTTAAGCGTTTATCGGTTCTGACGATACCGACATAGTCCCACATAAAGCGGCGCAGCTCCTCCCAGTTGTGAGAAACAACCACTTCTTCATCGGAATCGCTGACTTGCGACTCATCCCAATCGGGGATAGGCGGTGGCGGCGAAATACCGGACAATTTCTGCAAAATATCCTCGCTGGCCCGTTCTGCAAACACCAGGCATTCCAGTAACGAGTTACTGGCCATGCGATTGGCGCCGTGCAGGCCGGTACAGGCAACCTCGCCTATCGCATAGAGATTGGCGATGTCGGTACGCGCATAGCTGTCGGTTAACACACCGCCGCACGTATAATGCGCGGCCGGAACCACAGGAATAGGCTGCTTGGTGATGTCTATGTCAAACTCAAGACACTGCTGGTAAATCGTCGGAAAATGCTCGCGTATGAACTGTTCCGGTTTGTGGCTAATATCCAGATAAACGCAGTCTATGCCGCGTTTTTTCATTTCATGATCGATGGCTCGGGCCACAATATCCCGAGGCGCCAATTCCTCTCTCGGATCGAAATGCTGCATAAAAGACGAGCCGTCCGGCAGGATCAACTTACCGCCTTCGCCTCTTACCGCTTCACTGATCAAAAAAGAATGTGCGTGCGGATGATAAAGACAAGTCGGGTGGAATTGCATGAATTCCATATTGCTGACGCGACAGCCTGCGCGCCAGGCCAAAGCGATGCCATCGCCGGTTGAGCTTTGCGGATTGGTGCTGTAAAGATAAGCCTTGCTTGCGCCGCCTGTGGCCAAAACCACGACGCGAGCCGTTATCGTCCGAACCTCCTGCTTTTTCGAATCCAAAACATAGGCACCCAAAATCCGTTTGTCGCCTTCCTTGGAATCGGTAATTAACTCCACCACATTATGGTGTTCGAACAGATCGATATTCGCATGTTCCTGAGCGCGCTCAATCAGCGACAGCGACACCGCCTTACCCGTTGCATCGGCGGTATGCACGATGCGGCGGTGAGAATGTCCGCCTTCCTTGTTTAAATGCAGCTTTATTTCCCCGGATGCGGTCTGCTCCTCGGTAAAAATCACGCCCTGCTCCCTCAACCAGTCTATCGAACTTTTGCCGTGCGTGACGGTCAACCTGACAATTTCAGGATCGCAAAGCCCGGCACCGGCATCCAGCGTATCTTCAATATGCGACTCGATAGAATCATCGGCGCCGAAAACCGCGGATATGCCGCCTTGCGCATAATAGGTGCTACCCGCCGTCAAGGCGAATTTTGACAGGACCGCAATTCGCATTGAATGATCCGCCAGCTTAAGCGCCAAGCTTAGGCCCGCGCCGCCGCTGCCGATAATAAGGACATCGTAATTTTGGGAATGAGGCATTAAATTAAAGGTAGTGAGCTGGACAAATGAGAGAAAGTTTATAGGACTAACACGCTTAGTTGTTGTTAATGGATAATAAAGCTTTTTAGTGTGATAGCAATTTTTTTTATATCGCTATCCAGATATATTTTGTCTCTGTTACTATCAAGACTAGCGAGTACTACAGCCTTAAAAATAGGACAGAACTTTTCTGGAAAGCTATATCTATTACCTTGGCTGTTATTTTTAACATAAGTTATTTTATTAATGATATTAAATGGAGGTTTTTTATGTTCCAGAAAATTAAGTGGTGTTTTTTTCTGATCGTTTTATTTAATCAAAACGCGTTAGCACAATTACCGGATTTTACCGAAATGGTAAAAACCAACGGGATTGCCGTGGTCAACATCAGCACCACGCAAAAAGCGCCACCAGAGGCTGAAAACGCCCCTGAAGAACCGCAGCTGCCGGAGGGAATGCCTCCTGAAATGGAAGAGTTTTTTAAACGTTTTCTCAATGAACAGGGCGGCGGCTATGTGCCAAGAGATACTACGTCATTAGGCTCGGGTTTTGTTATTTCCCCGGATGGTTACGTGTTAACCAATAGTCATGTGGTAAAAGATGCCGATGAAATCGTAGTCAAATTATCCGACCGCCGGGAACTGTTAGCCAAAGTGATCGGCACCGATGCACGTACCGATGTCGCCTTATTAAAAGTCGATGCCAAAGACTTGCCCGCCGTTACCATCGGCGATCCGAACAAGCTCCAGGTCGGCGAGTGGGTACTGGCGATAGGTTCCCCTTTTGGATTTGAGCAATCCGTCACGGCCGGCATTGTCAGCGCCAAAGGCCGCAGCCTGCCCGGCGGGAATTATGTGCCGTTTATACAAACCGACGTCGCCATAAATCCCGGCAATTCAGGCGGGCCGTTGTTTAATATGGAAGGCAAAGTCGTTGGCATAAACTCCCAGATTTACAGCCGTACCGGCGGTTTTATGGGACTCTCATTCGCCATCCCCATGGATGTAGTGATGAATGTCGTCGACCAAATCAAAGCTACCGGTAAAGCGGCGCATGGCTGGCTAGGTGTCCAAATACAGGATGTCACGCGGGAACTGGCCGAATCATTCGGCATGAAAAAAACCGCAGGGAGCGTTGGTTTCCAAAGTGCTGCCCGACAGTCCTGCCGAAAAAGCCGGATTACAGATCGGCGACATTATTACCGAATTTAACGGCCAGCAGATTGAAACCTCAGGTGACTTACCGCCCATGGTAGGCATAACGCCCATCAATGACAAAGCCACCTTAAAAATCATCAGACAAGGCGAGACTAAATCCCTCGACTTTAAAGTCGGACTTTTGCCGGATGAAGCGGATAAATTGGCAGAAGCTAAAGTCGCGCCAAAACTCCCCCATAACCGGCTGGGCGTTAACGTCATTGACTTAACCGATGCGCAAAGAGAAACCTTGCAGATTGCCAAAAACGGCGTGTTAGTTCAGGACGTTGCCAAGGGCACTGCCAAGGATGCCGGAATTCAGCGTGGCGATGTGATCTTACGCATTCAGAACAATGTCGTGCGCGATGCGGCTGACTTTGAAAAAATAGTCACAAAACTCCCTGCCGGTAAATCAGTCGCCATTTTAATACAGCGTCAAGGCAGCCCTGTTTTTCTGGCAATTAAAGTGGAAAAATAACTGTCCTCGCCCAATAGTTAAGGCGTTTTTACCACGAAGATCGTGAAGCTTTATTGTTCATGCTCTTCGTGGTTTTTTATGTGGCTTGCGTAACATCAGTCAGCGTGTAGGGCATGCTGAATACAGTGAAGCGCAATATCAAGCTCCACCGTGCTAATTCATCGCCAAATGAATTGAGTTATTAACGCTTGCCGGATTTTCTCTGTATATAGTTTGGCAGGGTGAAATAAAAAGTGGCGCCTTTTCCAGGTTGGCTATTGCAATGCAACGTTCCATTATGGGCTTCGATCAGCGAACGACTGATGGATAACCCCATGCCCATACCGTCGGCCTTGGTGGTGTAAAAAGGCGTTAATATTTTTTGCCGTTGATCTTGATCAAGTCCCGGCCCATTGTCCTTCACCTCGACCCGTACGCCATTATTAAGAGCCAATCGACTATTAACGGTTAACTGGCGCTGCTGTTTTGCGGATAAGTTTTGCAAGGCTTCAACGCTGTTCCGGATCAGGTTTATGATGACCTGCTCAATTTGTATATGGTCAACATAGACAGGCGGCAGATTGTTCTCCAGCTCAAATTTCAGCTTTATATCGTTTTGTTTAAGCTCAGCAATACACAAGCCGACAGCCTCATGAATCAAGGTATTAACGTCGGCGCTTGAACGATGTTTTGAATGGGATTTAACAAACTCCCTCATCCGATGAATTATTCGTCCCGCTCGTAAAGCCTGTTGCTGTGTTTTGTATAAGATTTCGGTGAGCTTTACCAGATCGGGATTTTCAGTATTGATAAGGTTTAAACTGACTTGCGTATAACTGGAAATCGCAGTCAGAGGCTGGTTAACTTCATGAGCGATACCCGACGCCATTTCCCCCATCAGCCCAAGGCGAGTGACATGGGCGAGTTCGTCCAGATGTTTCTTGTCCTGTTGTTCCCTATGTTTTTGTTCGCTTATGTCGGTAGAAATACCGCACAAACCGTAAATACTGCCGTCTTCACGGCGCAGTGGTTGATTAACGGTAAAATAGGCATGGGTGATGGTGTTGTCCTTGTTGGTATAAACATACTCGGTGGCTATACGCTCGCCCTGTTCAATGACACGGCGGTTATCTTCATGCACTTTTGCCGCCGTAGCCTCATCAAAAAAGGCATCGTCTGATTTACCGATGATGTCTTTTACCGTTTTGCCAAACAACGTCTGCACCGGCTGATTGACGTATTGGTATTGATAGTTGCAATCTTTGATATAAATAAACGCTTCGACATTATCGAGGATAGTGGCAAGTTTATTTTCGCTTTCCCGCAACGCACCTTCCGCTGTTTTTCTTTGCTGTATCTCAGCTTGCAGTTGTGCAACGGTCGGTACAGACAAGACACGAGGAACAACCCATATCATCAGCATCGCGGTGGCAATCGAAATAACCGCCGTAAAGGCTTTAAGCAAGCCGTCCAACCAATACATGGGTATCCAGACTGTGATAGCCGACAATAAATGCGTGGTACCGCAGGCGACAATAAATCCGGCAAACATGATAACCAGCCACGGATAGGGCAAATCTTTACGCTGACGGATAAAATAAACGAGAATCAGGGGAATGGCATAATAGGCGAGAGCGATCAGCAGATCCGATGCAACGTGCAGCCAAAGTAATAGAGGACTCCACGACAGACAATAGCCATGAGGAATGAGGTCTTTAACATCAAAAAGATCAATCAGTGTATGCATTCGTCTGATGTAGGATGAAATGGAATGGGGTCTGTCCGCCTGTTTTGGCCGATCCGTCAATTAGCAAAGTTCCAGATTCCTGAATCTGCATCGATGAACCTGGGGTTTCATCCCCTGACATCCATTGATGTGTTACTACAACCCTGACTTAGACTAAATCACCCTACCCAAGCGTCAGACAATAAAAAGGGATTCCGTTTTCAAGTAAGCCCTTTGATTTTGTAGAGCCCATGGCCGGTAACCTATACTTTTACCCTGACTCTTTAATCATGTGCCGCAAGCGGATGATACTGCTGCTGCACGTCTTTCCGGGCAATCACTTCGGCACATCCCGACCCGTTGAAAAGCTCCCCATAAGCTGCATAGCACCCCGTCCCACTTCTGGTGGCTATTGGCGGGAACAAATGAAATATTTCCTGTTTCGGCTAATTTAATGCCGATATATCTGCGTCTGAAAATTTATAACATGTGAATAAAATCAACAATATTCGTACCACTACCTATATCAGCACCCGCATTCTGCCTTAGCGTCCGACCGATAAAGCCAGATGGTATTCATTGACCCATTCGATTCTCGCGCCCAGCAATCGGCTTTCCCTGTCCAGGATTTGCTGCAGCCAATGAACATCACCAGGGGGTGCGTAATTCAAGCGGAAACGTCTGATTTGCAGGGGTGTCATGATCAGGCTGGCCAGCATTCCTGTCGCTGAGTCCAGGGTCACAAAATACATCAAGGCCAAATCGCCCCGGAAATCCTCGTATCCTGAAATGCCTTCGTAGTCGTTCAGAAAATCGCCGCAACCGAACAGAATCGGTTTGCCCTTATACACCTCGACGCCCTTGGGATGGTGCGATGAGTGACCATGCACCACGTCTACCAGAGCCTGATCTATCAGCCGGTGCGCAAATTCCCTTTGTGCGCTTAAAACCTCGTAACCCCAGTTTCCGCCCCAGTGAATCGAGGCCACCACCCAATCGCCTTTTTGCTTAAGACCCGATATCCGCTTGGCGATGCGGCGCACCGTGTCACCGGATAAATCCGGCAGTAAATTCACACCCGGCCTGTCTCTGCGTGCGCCCCACAACCACGGAATGCCGCTGCTTTCGTCGCCGAAACCGAACACCAGCACGCGTCCTTTCCCGGCCACCTCGATAATCGCCGGCGCTTCGGCTTCTGAAAGGTTTCGGCCCGCCCCCGCAATCTTGAGGTTCGCACCTGTCAACGTAGTTAAAGTTTCTTTCAACCCGGCATAACCCCAATCCAGGACATGATTATTGGACAGAACACAGCAATCGATCTTCGCCGCAGTAATGCAGGGGATGTTCTTCGGCTGCATCCGGTAATTGATGCCCTTCCCCGCCCAAAATTCCGGGCTGGACGTCACCGCCGTCTCAAGGTTAATGATGCGGGCGTCGGGATTAGTGCGCCGGAGTTCTTCAAGCGCATCCCCCCAGATATAGGCAAAGTCGACCGGTTTCGAAATAGGGCCGTTGACTTCCTCCGCGAGCTTCACATAGCCCTTGGCGGAAGTCATATAAGGTTCATAAATCCGCGGATTACCGGGGTACGGCAGCACCTGGTCGATACCCCGCCCGGTCATCACATCGCCGCCCAGAAACAGCGTAATCGTTTGGGTAGTGCGGAAAATTGCCTGAGATGAAAGGCTTGGATCTGGCATCATTTCATGTCTCCCGCAGTGAACGCTGGGGGCGTTTTTATGACCTTCAGGACAAGCGATTGAGTTTATCTTTACACGAAGCTTACTTTATAAAATCAGCGTGCAACATACGTTTGTAAACTAATGAAGTAACCAAAGAAAAGGCGACCCGGTTGCCGCTTGCTTGCTGCGCGGCAAACGGGAGAAAGTCCATCCGTGCGTAACATCAGTTAATCAGTGAAAATACGAGCCGTGGAAAACATTTCCAATAATCAGCTTGCAATAAGGATTGTCAAAAGAATCACAGAATCCTCCACTCCTTTAAGCGAATGTGGCTCTCCCGCTATAAGATAGAGTAATTGACCGGAATGTAATTCTTGTGTTGCCCCCATAGCAGTAAACTCAATCTTCCCTTGAAGGCAATGAACGACGATAGGCCCTGATACCTTGTGATTCGGATATTCTTTGCCTTTTGGTATGACAAGGCGCGCTAATTCTATGTCATTGGTTTTTATGATGGCCTTTGTTTTTTCGTTGGGTAAATCATCTGCCCAACTAGCAAGGTCAACAATTTCTCCGGGAGCCGCATGATGTGTTGCCATGGTTACCATCCTTCATTTTCAAAAATGAGTTTAACTCTATTTATGCACTCGCTTAGTATTGCGTCGTAGTGCAGTTTTACTGCTTTATAAATAGTTGCGACTAAATCTGAAGCCGTCTCTTTTTATTTTAACTTTACAGGTACGATCCAATCCGATGGCGCGAGGCAAGTAGCATCCTTGCAGGCTTGAGCGCGGACCAGCAGGCGGAGATTTTCTGCGTTGCCCGGAAGCGTCACCTTCACAGGAATACTCACTTTCCCTTCATAAACCTTGATGTCACCCAGTGGCGTAGCCATAGCGTGCGCCTTTGGATACACCGGCTCCACTTCTGCCTTGCCGGAGTCCTCGCGCACATCAACAGAAGTGGAAATCAAAAAATCGAAACTCGCAGGATTGGCATTGACATGCCAACCCTTGGCAATGTCCAGCAGCGCCGTAACCGTGAGGCTATTGCCCTCGCGCTTGGGTGCCGATGCGCTGACCTTCACATACGTGTTGGTTACCATCGCCTCCTGCAGGGTAACTGCTTCATCCGGTTGCTGTGCGGCCTTCGCTGCCGGTGCCACATGATTCAACCTCAATAAGGCATGTACCATATGGGTATAGGCTCTCGGGTTCTCGGTGATGGCCTTCCCGAACGCAATAAGCAGCGCTTCGGCCTGTTGTTTCCATTCTGCATCGCCGGTAATTTCATAAAGATCGAGCAAGGCCTGGGCCATCACCGCATTACCGGAGGGAATGGCCGAGTCCACGGCATTTTTCATCCGCACCAGCAGCTGCTCGGTGCCATCGGTGAAATAGTACCCGCCATATTTCTCATCCCAAAACAGCTGCTTGGTCTTCGCCGTCAGTTCCTTGACTGCTTGCAGATAACTGTCCTCTTTGGCCGCGCGACAGATGGACACCAGCCCCTGAATCATGAAGGCATAATCCTCAAAATAAGCAGCAATCTCGGCCTTGCCGTCACGCCATGTGCGATACAGCGACCCGTCTTGTTTCCGCAGATTCGACAGAATGAAATCGGCTGCACGACGGGCGGCTTCGGTATATTCCGGGTTCCCCATGTATTGCCCGGCGCGGGCGAATGCGTCGATCATCAGCCCGTTCCAGGACGTGATGATTTTGTTGTCAAGATGCGGCAATTTGCGCTTGTCCCGCGATTCCCGTAGCGAGGTCATCACGGCCTGCTGTTTCTTAACCGCATCCTCGTAAGACAGTCCTTCCGCCGTCGCACTCCCGGAAAGCGGCTGAATCAGGTACAGCACCCTGCCGTCCACATGCTTGTGTCCGGGAATCTTAGGTATCTCTGCCAATCCGTAATGTTGCATGAGCCATGCGTAGGCATCCGTATCCAGGGCCTCATGCAGCTCCTTATCCATCCATGCGTAATAAGCGCCTTCTGCTGCGTCGGTCTCGGCATCAAGCGCGGAGTAGAAGCCACCGTCCTTGTGCGTCATCTGCCGCAACGTGAAGTCGAAAATACCTTCGGCGACGGCACGATCGTCGGGCTTATTGGAAAGCGCGTAAAGCTCCGTATAGGCGCGCCCCAGCAGCGCCTGATTGTAGAGCATCTTCTCGAAATGCGGGATGCGCCATTGTGCATCGGTGGCGTAACGATGGAACCCGCCGCCGACATGGTCGTGTATCCCGCCCGCTGCCATTTTCTCCAGCGTGCCGCGCGCCATCTCCTGGCACGTATTGTTGTTGGTCAGCCGGTAGGCCTCGAGCAGGAACAGCAGTGCATCCTCATTTGGAAACTTCGGAGCCTGGTAAAACCCGCCCAGCCGGTTGTCGTAGTAATCGCTGAAATGGCTGATCAGCGCCTCCACCAGCCGGCTGCCGGGAAGCGAGCTGCTTTGGGCATTGTTTTCCTGCTGTTTGATCCGGATGATGGCGCTAGCCAGCCGCTCGGCCTGCGCTTTAAGGGGTACCTGATCCTGCGTCCATACGTAGTGGATCTGCTGAATGAGCGACGAGAAGGCCGCCGGCGGGAAATAGGTGCCTGCGTAAAACGGCTTGAGATCGGGCGTGACGAATACGTTGTTCGGCCAGCCGCCGCTTTGCGTCATCAGCTGGGTGGCTATCATGTAGAGATCATCCACGTCCGGGCGCTGCTCCCGGTCGATCTTGATGCTGACGATAGACTTGTTCATCAACTTGGCGACCTCCGGATTCTCGAAAATCTCCCGTTCCATCACATGGCACCAATAACAGGTGGAATAGCCGATGGAGAGCAGAATCGGCTTGTTTTCCTCCCGCGCCTTGGCAAACGCTTCCTCGCCCCACGGATACCAGTCAACCGGGTTATGCGCGTGTTGGAGCAGATACGGGCTGCTCGAATCAATAAGTCTGTTTGCAAAAGCGTGCGTCGAAAGAGAAAAAGTCAAAATCCCTCCAAATTAAAGCCAGTGTATTTTCCAAGATTAAAGATTCTCATGGGGCTCACAGAATAACTCAGGTAGCTTGTCGCCAAACAGCAAGGTCGAAGCTTCGCTAGCAGAGACATTGTTTTTCCGGCAGGTTCAAAGATAGCTACGGACACTGCTAAAGGCTCACCCATAAAAGCTAAGTAGAGCCTCGTCAGGGAATTTATAACTCCTGAATAAAATCAATAATATTCGTATCACTACTTATACAAATATCAGTTTCTTTATCGCTAAGTCATGGCCGTTGCTTGATTGTGACTGAGAGTACAACAGGCCGGTTTGGATATGATAAAAACATAGGCTATTTAACTGAACTTGCGAGTGGACGACCGGACGGCGATCTCACGCTCGACAAACTTCTGAGCGACGATCGCATCATCGTTATCGCGTTCCAGCGAGTAAACCAATAGGTATGTCTACATATTGTATAAATCATTTTTTTTATCTAGCCTGTATTTAATTCTTCCATACGTCATCGTTCATCCTGAGCTTGTCGCAGGATTAAATCAGCGATTCCTTAGGAATCTGCATAAATCAATTTAAGCAATTACCATGAAGAGCATGAAGATTTAAATCCTTCATGCCTTTCATGTTCTTCATGGTTTAGAAATAAAACTTGCTCAAGTTATTTCATGCATGTTCCTTAATCTTCTGTCAGAAAAAGCGTCGACACATCACCTTGCTAATAAAATACCTGATGCTATGCGGGAGTAAAAAGCCATGGGTAAAAACGTAACTCAGAAGCTGGTCGAAAGCCACTTGGTCGAAGGTCGTATGATTAACGGTGAAGAAATTGGCTTAAAAATCGATCAAACACTCACCCAGGACGCAACAGGCACACTGGTCATGCTGGAATTTGAGGCGATGGGTATTCCGCGCATAAGAACCGAACTTTCCGTCCAGTATGTAGACCACAACCTCCTGCAGGAAGACTTTAAAAACGCCGACGACCATCTGTTTTTGCGTAGTGCGTGCAAGAAGTTCGGCCTTTGGTACAGCCGCCCCGGTAACGGCGTGAGTCATCCCGTGCATATGGAGCGCTTCGGCGTGCCGGGAAAAACCTTGTTGGGCTCGGACAGCCATACCTGCGCGGCCGGTTCATTGGGAATGCTGGCTATCGGTGCGGGCGGCCTGGAGGTGGCGATGGCGATGGCGGGGGAACCGTTTTACCTGAAAATGCCGAAAACCTGGGGCGTCAAACTGGTCGGGGAAATGCCCGACTGGGTGAGTGCCAAAGATGTGATTTTGGAAATGCTGCGCAGGCACGATGTGGACGGCGGGATTGGCAAGATCGTCGAATATTACGGCCCCGGATTGAAATCCCTGACCGCCATGGACCGGCATGTGATCGCCAATATGGGGGCCGAACTGGGTGCCACCACATCAATCTTTCCCTCGGACGATGCGGTCTTGGCGTTTTTGAAAAGCCAGGGGCGCGAGCAAGCCTTTCGGGAAATCCTCGCAGACCAAGATGCAAAATACGACGAATACGAAGAAATCAACCTGTCGGAACTGGAGCCTCTGATTGCGCTGCCCAGCAGTCCGGGTAACGTGGTGCCGGTGCGCGAGGTCGCGGGCCGGGAAATCTACCAATCTTACATTGGATCATCCGCCAATCCGGGGCTGCGGGACTTTGCCATCGTGGCCATGATCGTCGACGGCAAACAGGCGCACGACCGCGTTTCATTCGACGTCAACCCCACGTCCAGGCAGATATTGGAGAACATGACGGCAACCGGCATACTGGGAAAGCTGATCCATGCAGGTGCCCGCCTCCACCAAGCCGGTTGCGGCGGCTGCATCGGTATGGGCCAGGCTCCGGCTACGGGCCGCATTAGCCTGCGCACCGTTCCCCGGAATTTTCCCGGCCGCTCAGGCACCAAGGAAGATCAGGTGTATCTGTGCAGCCCTGAAACCGCCGCCGCCTCGGCCCTGACCGGCGTGATCACCGATCCGCGTACACTCGGCATGGACTATCCCCGTTTCATGGAGGCCGAGACCGCGCTCCTTAATACCGAGATGCTGGTTCCGCCTGCACAGGAAGGCGAATTGTACGAATTGGAGAAAGGCCCCAATATTAAGCCGCTGCCCGTGCTAGAGCCACTGCCCGATACTCTCGAAGGGCCGGTGCTATTGAAAGTAGGCGATGACATTTCCACGGATGAAATTTTGCCGGCCGGAGCCAAGGTGCTGCCCTTCCGCAGTAATATCCCGGCAATCAGCCGGTTTGTTTTCAGCCCGGTCGACGAGACATACTCCGAAAGAACTATGGGCTACCAGAAACAGGGCTCGTTCGTTGTCGGCGGCAGCAATTACGGACAGGGTTCGAGTCGCGAGCACGCAGCCTTAGGCCCACGCTATTTGGGAGTCAAGGCAGTCATCGCAAAAAGTTTTGCCCGAATACATTTGCAGAATCTAAGCAACTTCGGCATTTTGCCCTTGATATTTGCCAATCCGGATGATTGGAACAAGGTCGCTCAAAGCGACACGCTTTCCATTCCCGATGTGCGCAATGCCATTCTCAAGGGGCATTGCGTCAAGGTAGTCAATCTGACCAAGAACGAGACCTATGAGACCGCACATCCGATGACGCATTTCCAAGTAGAAATGGTGCTGGCCGGTAGCCTGATCAATCTGGTTAAGCAAAAAGCGTCGTAACTACTCAGCAAATCGAAAATCGCGGAGAGCTTGCTCCCTCTCCTGCTGGATAGGGTTGGGGTGAGGAGAATAAAATCAACCATTTATATCCCCTCATCCCAACCTTCTCCCTGAGGGAGAAGGAGCACACACTCTTAAATCAACAGTATTGCTCTGCATAAGCCCCCTCCTCATTTGGACAGGAAGATTATGAAAACCCTCAATATCCAGCAATTACAAACCGACCTGAGCCATAAAAACCCGCGCATCATACTTAAAAAAGCGCTTGAGCTATTCGACAACATTGCCATTGCTTTCAGCGGTGCGGAAGATGTGGCGCTGATCGATATGGCTGTCAAACTCAGGAAAGACATCCAGGTTTTTTCTTTGGATACCGGGCGCTTACATCCAGAAACCTACCGATTCATCGAGAAAGTCCGAAACCATTACCGGATAGACATTGAAATATTATCGCCGGACAAAGACTTGCTCGATAGCCTGGTAAAAAAAGAAAGGCCTGTTTAGCTTTTATGTGGACGGCCATCATGAATGTTGCGGCATTCGTAAAGTCGAGTCATTAAAACGCAAACTGCCTCATTTGGATGCCTGGATGACCGGCCAACGCAAAGATCAAAGCCCGGATACCCGGCAGTCTATTCCTGAAGTGCAAATAGACAACGAATTTTCCAGCGCCGGACAGCCATTGATTAAATTCAATCCGCTAGTCAATTGGAGCCTGACGCAGGTCTGGGATTATATTGAAGCCTATCAGGTTCCTTATAACGAACTGCATGACAAAGGCTTTACCAGCATAGGCTGCGAGCCTTGCACCCGCGCTATTTTGCCTCATGAACATGAAAGAGCCGGACGCTGGTGGTGGGAAGCGGGAGCTCAAAAAGAATGCGGCCTGCATGCCGGAAATGTAAAAGATAACGGTACTTCCTGACACTGCTTTGTAAAACCCTGAACTTGATCCGACAATTACCAAAATTAGTCTCAACCGCATCAGTCATTAACTGCCTCAGTTCGACCCTAAACCGCTATTCAAATTTTTTTATTTCCTCGCAACACAAAGAGTGCTGTGACCCTAAGCCGACATTCGAGATTAAATTATCAATGCATTTGGGCCATTTTATGCCTTGGATCATTCCCTTCTTGTACTTTTATGTACTCATCAACAAATCAGCAGACACTCTTGTTTCGCTGACATCCTTGTAGTTGCAGCAATTGGCGATAAACATGCCATACCAAAGATAATTTCTTGCTGGACGCTTATTTTTGACAACTTGATTCGAAATTTGGAAAAGTCGACTAGATCGATTTCCAAGCCCCATAAATCGATACTAATCAAACGAACTGTTGTTTATTAGACAGCCAATCAACACCAACTGTTGATAGATCAGCATAATAAAAACAGACCGAATGATTCGCCTAATTTTTAGCGGCATTAATTTCGATTTTAAATCTTTGAAAATAAATAACATATCAAGAAAAATACCGTTAAAAATAAATATGGCATCGTATTTGCTTTACTCACTGCAGTACTAACCTGTAATGACGAGTTATAACATGATAAAACCAGTGACATTCACTCCCGACTCTTTTCAATCGACTCCCGGTTCTTTGTACGCGCGTATTCGTGATGAGCTGCGCACTATGATTGTTAACGGCACTTACCAGCCGCATCAACGGTTACCGTCAGAGACTGACTTGATCAAGAGTTATGGCGTGAGTCGAATCACCGTGCGTCAGGCCCTGGGGGAGCTCGAAAAAGAAGGCTTGCTGTTCAAGGTGGCCGGGAAAGGCATGTTTGCATCCAAGCCCAAATCTTTTCAATCTCTTACACGTCTCCAGGGTTTTGCGGAAGCGATGTCACAGCAAGGACATGAAATCTATAACAGGGTGATCAGTTTTAATTTCTTGCCGGCCTCAAAGGATATAGCACTGCGGCTTGGGGTGCTGGAGGGTAGCTTGGTCACGGAAATACGGCGAGTGCGTCACCTCAATCGCGAACCGATTTCGTTCGATATTTTTTATGTGAACAGTAGTGTTGGAGAACGACTCGTCAAAGAGGATCTTGCCTCGCGCGATATTTTCCTGATCCAGGAGAATGATTACGGAATTCCACTTGGATTCGCTGAACTGGCGATTGACGCAGTACTGGCCGACACGGAAACCGCAGAATTATTGCAAATCGCTGAAGCTTCGCCGATTTTACGGGTCGAGAGGCTCTCACATACCGAAGATGGCAAGCCATTGAATTTTGAATACTTATATTGTCGTGCAGACAATTTTCAATTTCGCTTACGAATTACCCGATAGATTGGTCCGTTATAAACATCACAGATCAGTGTTACAAAATATGACGCACAGAAATCAAGTGCCCATAGCAATCCAATTACATTCAATAAAAAACTAACTGGACAACCGGAGGTTTATTTAAAAACAAGGAGTATTTTACTGTGCTTAGTAATAATTATGGAATTCCGGATTCGCCAGCAAAATCAATGGTGGATCATGATCTTAAAACAGAAATAAACGCTATCGAGAACCTATCTCCGAACAGCGTTTTTGAAACAGCATTTAAAGGGATATGCGCAGCCTCGCTGATATTCGCCCAATCAGCTGTCTATGCCCAAGACTACACCCAATCTGCTGTTAATGCCGATGACTACACCCAGTCACCCTATTTTAAAGGCGGAAAACTCGATTCGAATTTTAACTATTATGACAATGGCGATTTTGCCAATAACAATATTTTGTGGACTCCGGTATTTAAAGGCGGCGCCGGAACCAACATCTCACAAACCGGCGGGCAGGATCTTAATTATTACGGCGGCTATGTACGGCCTTTAGTGGCCAAGCCTGAATTAGGCGAATTATTCTTGGGGGCGCAACAGGTTCTTCAGGGCGATCGAATTTCCAGCGAAATGCAGGGCGAATATCGCCTGCCAAGCGGCTTGGGAATTGGCGGGGGCTTTGTTGACAGAAGCCAAAGCAAGCAAGATGCAAAATTTGCCAGTATTTCCTATAAAAACCAATGGCAGGATATTAAATATCAGGTCACCACGCAATGGCAGCGTTTTGACGAAAAAGACTATGGCGGAGGATACATCGCGGCATATAACAAGGAATGGATGCTCTCTTATGGGAATGACGGCGAACAATGGCGCAGCACTTTGGGTTACGTCGCACCTCAGATCACAGAAAAGCTGCGTCCGGCCCTTGAGGTGCTCTATGTTGATAACAGCATCGGCAAAATAGGCGCCGACAAAACCTTGATGGTCAGTGGCTCCCTTGGCTTCAGTAAAGGTTTTCTAAGCCATGAGGCACGGATGGGCCGGGCGATGGGGCCAACCGGGATGCAGTTCTCCAATCCGCTGGGCTACTTGAACACCGGAACGGACCCTACCTTCAACAGGCGTGCGGAAGCTTGGGAGTTAGGCGGATTGTTCAATTTCCGTTATATCAACAGTAGTGACGCCTCCGGCAAACCACGCACGGAAACCTTTGAAGCCAACCTATTTCCGGCCCAATTCTTTGACATTGATAATCTGCTGAGTTCGGTATTCATAGGTGGAGGCCTTACCAATCCCAATGGAACCACCCCCTACAAAAGTACGCAGGCAAAAACAGACCAAGCCGGGGTAAGCGGAAGCATGGGATATATCAAACGTTTTGGAGCAGTGGATACCAATGTCCGGCTGCAACATGATTTTGATGTGGACGATACTCAAGTCTATGTCGGCGCCCAGTATTGGCTGTAACCATCAATAACTTCAATCTTAACTAAATCAGGATATTCCATGACACATATCGTTGCTATAGCAGGCAGTCCCTCGGACAACGCAAAATCTACAGAACTGATACGCAGGGTTTTTCTGCAATTGGAGCAAGCGGGCTTCACTACAAAACTGCTCTCGGTGAGAGATATTTCCCCTCAGGAACTGATTTATGGCGCGGAGCAAGATAGCCCAAACCTTAAAAAGGTAACGCAGCACATTGAACGCGCCGCAGGTGTCGTGATCGCAACACCTGTTTACAAAGCGGCTTATAGCGGCGCCTTGAAAGCCTTTCTGGATTTACTGCCGCAAAAAGCGCTGGCCGGAAAAGTGATCTTACCCATTATGACGGCAGGCTCAGACAAGCATTTACTGGCGATTGACTATGCGCTGAAGCCGGTGCTGGCAGCACTGGGAGCTACGCATATATTGAATGGTTTCTTTGTCTCGGATGAACGCGCAAAAAGAGATCAATTCGGCCTGCTGTCGCTGGATAACGAAACCGAACAACGGCTGGGCGAACAAGTTGAGCTACTGGCAGCTTCCTTAAGTCTCGCCTTGCAACAAGAAATTGCAACATGAC